>OKSL01000039.1_pt1 | contig 113365 bp, 97 predicted proteins | sample 1606251 | NCBI WGS metagenome assembly OKSL01 (sample SAMEA3879543, study PRJEB24766) | human gut metagenome | biome: human-associated habitat; feature: feces | place: USA | collected 1985/1987 | reverse complement strand
TGGCTACTTACAAAGGACAGCCGGTAAGCACATTGCTGAGCGAAGAAAAACTGAATGAAGTGGTGGCTTCCACTATGGTAGGCGGTGCTACACTGACTAAGTTGCTGGGCACTTCCGCATGGTATGCTCCGGGTGCGGCAGGCGCCTACGTGGTTGAGTCCATCATCCACAACCAGAAGAAGATGATTCCTTGCTCGGTATATCTGGAAGGAGAATACGGTGAATCAGATATCTGCATCGGCGTTCCCGTAATCCTTGGCAAGAACGGTATCGAGAAAATCGTTGAACTGGAGCTGACTGAAGACGAAAAGGCTAAGTTCGCCGCCAGCGCTGCTGCTGTGCACAAGACTAACGCTGCTTTGAAGGAAGTAGGTGCTCTCTGATTGAGGGTGGCTTAATTAAGAATAAGTAAACCTCACGGTCCTCACAGGAGAAGGCCGTGAGGTTTTTCTTTATGAAGGCCCTGGCTATTAGGTATAATCCTTAAATTTTAAATAACAGATTTATTATGAAAAAACTACTATCCGCTATTGCCGTGCTATGTGTGTCCGGCATTGCGTCCGCGCAAGACGCGCCGCTCTGGTTGCGCCACAGTGCCATTTCTCCGGACGGTACTGCAATTGCTTTTACTTATAAGGGAGATATTTATACGGTACCGGTTGCCGGAGGACGTGCTACACAGGTTACTACGAATCCGGCGTACGATACGGCTCCTGTATGGAGCCCCGATGGCAAACAGATAGCTTTTGCGTCAGACCGCCTGGGAAGCATGGATGTTTATCTGGTTTCTAAGGAAGGGGGCGAGCCGCGCCGTCTGACTACACATTCGGGAAGCGAGACACCCGTTGCCTTCAGTGATGCGGGGCATATTCTGTTCTCGGCAGACATCATGCCTTCCGCAGAGGCTGTGACCTTTCCCTCCAACGGGCAGTTCCGCCAAGTCTATCAGGTACCTGTAGAAGGGGGCCGTCCGGTCATGTTCTCTTCCATGCCGATGGAATGTATATCGGTCAATAAGGAGGGAGTGATGCTGTACCAGGATAAGAAAGGGTATGAGGATTACTGGCGGAAACACCAGGTTTCGCCCATTGCCCGCGATGTATGGATGTACACACCGGGCAAGGAGCCTGCCTATCAGCGGCAGACAACTTTCGGAGGCGAAGACCGTGAACCGGTATGGGCACCGGACGGAACGTCTTTCTATTATCTGAGTGAGGAGAATGGTACTTTCAATGTATATCGGCGCACTCCCGGTGCAGCTTCGGCTACGCAGATTACGCATCATACCAAGCATCCGGTACGTTTCTTGAGCGTGGCTGCGGACGGCAAGCTTTGTTATAGCTTTGACGGTGAACTGTATACGCTGGTCCCCGGCGGGCAACCGGCCAAGGTAGCCGTCAGCATCGTTTCCGATAAGAATGATAAGGACCTGGTCCGCAGCATCAGGAACAGTGGAGCTACTGAGATGGCTGTGTCTCCCGGAGGCAAGGAAGTGGCTTTTGTCCTGCGCGGCGATGTTTACGTGACTTCTGTTGAGTACAAGACTACGAAACAGATAACGAATACCCCTTACCAGGAACGTGACATAAACTTTGCTCCCGACGGGCGCTCTTTGGTGTATGCCTCCGAACGCGGCGGACTTTGGCAACTTTATACATCCTCCATTGTACGCAAAGACGAGAAGTTGTTCACTTATGCTACGGAGTTGAAGGAAGAAAGGTTGACACATTCGGATGTCGCCTCTTTCCAGCCGCAGTACAGCCCCGACGGAAAGGAAGTCGCTTTCCTTGAAAACCGTGCGGCCATTCGGGTGATAAACTTGAAAACGAAAGCGGTGCGTACAGTGATGGACGCCAAATATCAATATTCCTATGCCGATGGTGACCAATGGTTCCAATGGAGTCCGGACAGCCGGTGGATTCTTTCTGATTTTATCGGTACCGGCGGTTGGAACAACAAGGATGTTGTGTTGCTGAATGCCGACGGCAAGGGTGAAATGGTGAACCTCACCGAGAGCGGGTATTCCGACGGCAATGCCAAGTGGGTGTTGGGCGGAAAAGCCATGATCTGGACAAGTGACCGTGCCGGATACCGCAGTCACGGCAGCTGGGGATCGGAGGATGATACCTATATCATGTTCTTTGATGCCGAAGCATACGACCGTTTTCTGATGAGCAAGGAAGAAATAGCATTGGTGGAAGAGGCTGAGAAGGCCGCCAAAGAGGAAAAAGAAAAGGCTGCCAAGAAGAAAGACGGCAAGAAAGCCAAGAAGGCGGAGGATGCGGAAGACGGGGAAAAAGAGAAAAAGGCGGAACCGCTGAAGTTTGACCTCGAGAACCGTTTTGACCGGATCGTACGTCTCACCGTGAATTCATCGCACATGGCCGATGCCATGCTTACTTCAAAGGGAGACAAGCTGTATTATCTTTCTACTTTCGAAGGGGGCTATGACCTTTGGGAACATAATCTGAAGGAGAATTCCACCAAGATTCTGTTGAAGAAGGTAGGAGCGGGTGCTTTGCAGCCCGATAAGGAGGGCAAGAATATATTCCTTTGTACCGGAAACGGAATGAAGAAAATAGAAATCGAGGGAAGCAAGGTGACTCCGGTAGAGTTTGAGGCCTTCTTTGATTACCGTCCTTATGGGGAGCGTGAATATATTTTTGACCATGTCTGGCAGCAGGTGGACGATAAATTCTATGTGGCCGACTTGCAGGGGACTGATTGGACCGGATACAGGGAAACGTATAGACGTTTCTTGCCTCACATCAACAACAATTATGATTTCGCGGAAATGCTGAGCGAGCTGTTGGGCGAACTGAACGGCTCTCATACAGGCGCGCGTTATGGAGGTTCCGGCGCTGCCTTGCCTACCGCCGCTTTAGGCGTATTCTATGATGATACTTATGCCGGCGACGGATTGAAGATAAAGGAGATCATAGCCCAAAGTCCTCTGACCAAGAAGAAAACGGATGTAAAGCCGGGCTGTATCATTGAAAAGGTGGATGGCATTGCCATCCGGGCGGGTGCCGATTATTTCCCGTTGTTTGAGGGCAAGGCCGGGCGTAAGGTGGTTCTTGCAGTCTATGATCCGTCTACAGGAAAGCGTTTTGAAGAGACTGTGAAACCGATAACATACGGCGCGCAGAATGAGCTGCTTTACAAGCGTTGGGTGGAAAATTGCCGTAAGAAAGTGGATGAATATTCCGGAGGACGCCTTGCTTATGTCCATATTAAAGGTATGGACAGTCAGAGTTTCCGTAAAATGTATTCTGACTTGCTGAGTGACCGTAACCGTAAGAAGGAGGCAGTGGTAGTGGATGTCCGTCATAATGGAGGCGGATGGTTGCACGACGATGTCGTGACATTGCTGAGCGGAAAGGAGTATGAGCGTTTTGTGCCGCGCGGACAATACATCGGCAGTGACCCGTTCAACAAATGGCTGAAGCCGTCTTGCATGCTGGTATGTGAAGACAACTACAGTAATGCCCACGGTACTCCGTTTGTCTATAAGACTTTGGGCATCGGCAAGCTGGTAGGTACACCGGTCGCCGGAACGATGACTGCCGTATGGTGGGAACGTCAGATTGACCCGAGCATTGTGTTCGGTATTCCTCAGGTAGGATGTATGGATATGCAGGGAAATTATCTTGAGAATCATACATTGCAACCGGATATATTGATTTATAACGAGCCGGAAGCTACTTTGAAAGGTGATGACGCACAATTGAAAGCAGCGGTAGATTGTTTGCTGAAACAGTTGCCGGCAAAGAAATGAATGAATTTACATGAAGCTAAAAGTCTGTTTTTCTATACATATATCTATCCATCGGGACAATACCGTGATGGATCATGGCGAGAAGTCTGCTAAACCGATGAATGTATCATCACTTAGTTTTTCTGATTACGCTCATGAAGAGATAGAGCAAACTCGTAAGCGACATCAGCATAGCACAGCGAGTAATTATAGGACAGCAGTCCGTTCATTTATAAAGTTTAACAAGGGGGAGGATATCCCCCTTGTTGATATAAATTCAACGTTGATGGACTCTTATGGTGAATGGCTTCTGCAAAATAATGTTTCCAAAGACACCCTTTCCTGTTATATGCGTTCTTTGCGTGCACTTTATAATAAAGCGGTGAAAAAAGGGTATGTACAGCAATGCAATCCCTTCAGTAATGTCTTTACGGGAATCTCCCGCACTCGTAAGAGAGCGATTGAAAAAGAAGATATTCGCAAATTGCAGCAAGCGGTTCTTCCTCCCGGTTCTTTTATGCGTCTGGTACGTGACGTCTTTCTGTTTTGTTTTTATGCTTGCGGCATGCCGTTTATTGATGTCGCTTTTCTGAAAAAGTCACAATTGGAAGGTGGATTTATGACTTATAATCGCCACAAGACCGACCAACCGGTTAGAATCAAATTGGAACCTTGCATGCAGGAAATTATAAACCGTTACATATCCAATGATCGTGAATACGTATTTCCTTTTCTTTCTTCTTCAGATGAAGATCTTGCTTACAAAGAATATCAACAAAAAATGTCCTATTACAATAGGACACTGAAAATACTTGGCAAGAAGGTGGGTATTTGCAGGAGCCTTTCTTCTTATGTTCCCCGCCATACTTGGGCTACTTTAGCCTTTCGCTCTGCTGCTGACCTTTTGGTCATATCACAGGCACTTGGGCATACCGATACAAAGACTACTCGGATTTATGTGAAAGATATTGGTAGTAATAAGCAAGATACTGTAAATAAAGAACTGCTGAATGGAATTGCTGGAATTCTACCTCTGTACAAGAGCTTGAACTCACGGAAATAGGAATAGAGTACTATAACGGAGGCAAAGGTATTGAAAACCATTTAAACAACCAAGAGAAAAAATATTATTTTTCTACAATGCGTCACAAGCTATCGGCTGTAAATGATAACTTTTCTGATTGCATGCAAGTTACAGCATTTTTTCATTTCTCATTACACATGGGCTCTCTTTTTTTCCTTCTGTTAATATCCTTTTTTACAGGATATTTTTTTTCTATTCAACATTGAACTCTCATTCAGCATCTTATGTAGTAGAATAATCTTTCCTCTTGTACAGAGGTGGTATAAAAGGCTATATCCTTATTACATTTTTATTCTCTCCGATATTTATTCGCAATATCAGGGATGGGGAGATTTTGCTTTAAGGGTATATATGCCAACCACATCCACCTTTTATTTATTACATTTAAACTTTTGGACAAACAAAGCAAATTTGTAACTTGGTATGCTCTGCGTACTTATAACTGTCAAGAGATAAAAATTAGTGATTTCTTGACGGATAGGCAGATGGTGCATTTCATTCCGATGACCTATGTTGAAAGAAAGAATCGGGAGGGAAAAGTGAAGAGAGTTCTTGTTCCTGTAGTCCACAATCTAATCTTTCTGCGTAAGGATAAATCTCAAAAAGAAATACTCAGTATTCTTGGCGAGTGCATGACTCCCATAAGCGTGCTCCGTAAGGAGGGCAGTGGCGATTGTTATGAGATACCGGATAGTCAAATGGTTGAATTTCGTGCTTTATGCGATCCTGATTTTGAAGACAAACAATTCATTACTCATGATGAGGCCGATGCCAAACCGGGAAAGGAAGTTCGTATCGTTCACGGACAATTCGCGGGAATGACGGGTAAACTTCACCGCGTCAATAACAATTATTTTTTCATTAAGACACTGGCGGGTGTCGGTGTAATGATTCGCATTTCACGTTGGTACTGTAAAGTCATAGATAATAAACTGTAATATATCTTCGAATCTTAAAAATAACGACATGCATTTTTCTGAACAAATTGACGCTTTACTGCGTCTTTCTCATAACCTTCTCTATTTAGGGATGGATGGAAGTCCTATTTATAGTGATGAACTGGCGCGTATGAGTGGGGAAACCTTTCGATTGTGTAATGAACTGTATGATGGGGGACTTCATGGCGCCAGTCCGGAGGAAGAAGCATCATTATGTCTTGCTCTTCTTTTAGGGTACAATGCCACCCTTTGCGATCATGGTGACAAGCAACAACGCATCCAGCAGGTATTGGAACATAGCTGGAAAGTACTGCCTCATATGAGTGATCCGTTATTGAAAGTGCGTTTGCTGACCTATTGTTATAGCGAATGCTATGAAGAAGAACTTGCTGACCAAGCCCATGCGATCATTGCCACCTGGAATGCGGATCAGTTAACTTCTGATCAGAAAGAAATTATTGAAGAACTTCAGAATATAGAAGACAATCCTTATCCATGGGAATATATTGATTGAATAAATTTTATCGGGATTCGTGGAATCCACCCTTTCAGATTACTGCCGGTTGTAGTAAACCGGCTGAAATATAGATATGGAGAAAGTATTGGCACGTCCGGCTTGGGAGAGGACTTGCGGAAGGGTTGAAAAAAATAAAATGTAATAATGACATGTGTAATTCATTTTTAGAGCAATTATTTATTTCAGATAGTTGGCTATTGTTGATTGCAGCGTTTTTTATTGCCACTTTTGCCGTTTGGGTGATACATCCGCGATTGGTGAAATTAGCCTTAATGAAAGACATTGTTGATAATCCGAATTCCCGTAAACTACAGCGGACTCCTGTACCGGTATTGGGAGGAGTTGCCGTGTTCTTCGGAATTTCTTTAGGTTTAGGTCTTGTTAGTCCCTTTTATGATAGTGCCTCTTTGTGTGTTATTCTTGGCGTAATGATTGTCATGCTCTATGTGGGTACAATTGATGACATCATGGGACTTTCTACTTCTATACGTTTTGTTATTGAAATAATTTCCGTGCTACTGCTCATCTTTGTATGTCAAAACTCTATTAATGATTTTCATGGGCTTTGGGGAATTGCGGAACTTTCCATCTGGATAGCGATACCGCTTACTGTTTTTATATCAGTAGGCATCATTAATTCCATTAATCTGATAGATGGAGTCAACGGATTATCTTCCGGATTTTGTATGATGGCTTCCATCATTTTCGGTTACTTTTTCTATTATGTGGGTGACTACTCCATGGCGATCTTGGCTGCCACTTGTGTCGGAGCCTTGATTCCTTTCTTTCTGCACAACGTTTTTGGCAAGACTTCGCGTATGTTTATCGGTGATGGCGGCACACTCTTGATGGGGATAATAATGTCCGTTTTTGTAATTCATGTACTTGATAGTAAATCGCAGATGACCGATTTATCGGAGCGGGGTATCGGGCTCATTCCCTTTACGATGGCGGTACTTGTTATTCCGGTATTTGATACGGTGAGAGTGATGTCCAATCGTGTTTTCCGGGGGAGGTCACCTTTTATGCCTGACAGGACTCATTTACATCATCTGTTTATCTATTTAGGCTTTTCACATGCCGGAACAGCACTCTGTGTTCTTGTTTTGAATGCTTTGGTAGTATTGATTTGGTTGTTGTTGTGGAAATTTGGCGTATCGGTAGAAGGACAGCTGTATGCGGTTATATTAATGGGCTTGCTGTTTACGTTCGGCTTGTACCCTTACGTGAAATCATTATCCAAAACGAGTTCTCTGTTGCGTGTATTGCGCATTTTGGGCGTTTTGTCTCACATCGAACGCAAAGGAGGATACTTGTGGATACAACAAAAATTGGATAGAATGTGAGTTCATGCAAATAATCCGATTATGAATTTATAGTTCCTGATATTCCCCTTTTGCATCAAAGCACGGACAAGCCTTATGTACCGAACAGCTGAGTTGATAATGTCCTAAGATTCGAGCATCCGGATAATCCGTTTTCAGTTGTCGTAAGAGGTCGAGAAGTGAACACTTCTGTGCATAGGTACGCGTATCGGCGGGTTGCCCCTCTTCATTGAGGCCGCCCTCGTAGCAGATCCCCAAACTTTTATCATTCCATCCGGCGGCATGGGCGCCGATCTGATTCGCAGGACGGCATACATGTACTTCGCCGTCACGAGTGATGTAGAAATGATAACCGATACCGGCAAAACCCCGCTGAAGATGACAGCGCCGGAGTGCCTCCACTGAAAAATCACGATCACAGCGCGTTGCGCTGCAATGAACTATCAGGAGGCGTACCTCCCGATAGTTCTGATAGAAACTGCCTGTTCTCATAAAGGTTGGTGCATACAAGAGTTCAGGCCAAACACACTTGCCAAAGCGGTAGATAATGCAATAATCACTTTGAGGACTATGCCCCATACCGAAGAAGATTTTTCTTTCATGATAATTTTAGATTAGTAATTAGCCTTTATCCCAGCGGATTCTCGTTCTCATTTCCGTCGTTGCCTTCGCCTTCGCCTTCGCCTTCGCCGGGTTTGTTACCGCCGCCCGTAGTTGGCTTTTTGGAAATATCCACGGAGGTTTCTCCCGCTTTTTGCGCTTTGAGCAGAGCACGTGTGGCGGCACGGGTAGGTACCGGCAAGAATTCCAGTCCGGTGAACACATCTTTCAAATCCTCACCGGGAATGAACTGAATATTTACTCCGGTGATATTGGCCGATGTGAATTTCTCGGCGGATAGGGCTCCGCTGCTGCAAATTTGCAAACGGAACTTGCCGAGCTCTCCGAAGTCCACTTGCAAGCCTTCGTGCAGCCCGTCAATCATATTCTCCACGGTGGAGATGAGTACGGCGGACACATCTGCCCTGCTTACGGTGGTTTGTTTGGCCACTCGTTGGCTCAATTCTTTCAGGGTGAGTTCACCCGCAATTTGTGACTTGGCATAAGCCTTCGGCTCTTCATTCGGCTTAACCGGATTTTTGAGCATTGCGATACTGTAGTTCAACATAATAGATAAATTAAAGCGTGAATAATTAAAGAATGAAATAAGAGGAGGGCACCGGTGCTTCCCTTATTCCGATGAAACAAAGATACAACAGCGGAAAGCGATGAAAATGAGTGACATTGAGGTATGATAAAACTCTCTCGGATTGGAGGAATATTGATGACTTTTTCGTAACTTTATAGCCTATAAAAGAACTAAAAAGTGATCAGGAAATGAAGAATTCAAATTGTGAAACGATGGGGGATGAGGCAGAAGAATTGCCTGTCCATCCTTATTCTAAGAGTGAGCTGGCACGGGCATACGCTCCTGAAATCGGCGATCGTTCGGCTCTAAACCGTCTTTCGCGCTGGATGCGCCGGAACGAAGAGCTTTATTCGGCTTTGTTACAGACAGGCTATCGCCCTACCCAGCAGATTTTCACTTGCAAACAAGTGGGACTGATTTTCGAGTATCTGGGCAGGCCTTGATTTTACGCTTGTACGATCGTAGGCTTACGCTTGTACAAGCGTCGGTTTTCACTGGTACAAGCGTCGGCCTACACTGGTAGTAGTGCAGCCTCCCGCTTGTACAAGTGTTGGCCTTTATGCAAATAAGGTTGATATTCAGGGATTCGGAGTGAGGGTGTAGCGTGCCGTAGCGCACTGGTTGCGATAGACCTCTTCCGATTTCAGTTCCACCACCCGGTATCCCCGCTGATTGGCGGATCTGATTAGTTCAAAGCCTGCCTGCTTCATGGTAATGCCTATTTTGGTGGGGCTGAGCAGTTGCTTGATGCCCACACTGATGCGGTTTAATATATAAGCGGTGGTGACGAAGATACACGCTTCGCCCGGCATGGGGCGGCGAAAGTACGTAAGGATAAGTTCCCGCTCCAGATTGGGAACTTCAAAATGAGTGTTGTGCTCGTTAATCATGTTCACCTCCCGGCTGTCGAACCAATAAGAGAAGCCGTTTTTCCAAAGCGCATAGGCTTGCGTATATACCGTTTCGTAATCTACCGGATGTGTGTAGGGGTTATCGATGTATTCCACCTCGAAAGGCAGCCAGCGACGGTTCCCGGTAGGGTCGGAAAGAAAGTGGAGGTTATTGCTTGTTCCGCAAAAGCTGGCGATATGAGTCCGGTGCTCCTTGTAGTGGGCGTATGCAATGCGCTCGTTCACATCTTTCATGGTCACCATGGCCTTGAGTTGGCTCAACTCCGCCGGACGCATCTCGTCAATCTCCTCCAGGCAGATGAGGGCGAATTCGGTGAGCGTGAGCTTATCATCCTTGGTGATGTGATTATTATCCGATTTTACATAAAAATACCGTTGCAACGCTTTGGGCAACAAGTTGTTGAACCAAGTCGTCTTATAGGTTCCTTGCGGACCGATGAGGACCAGGATTTCATGATTCACCACCTGATTGTCGAATAAGGAAGCGATGACGCCGACAAACCACTTCTTGAAGTATTCCGCAAACACAGCTTGTTCGCCTTTGACGTGAACGGTGGATGCCAGTTGGCTGATAGAGTCGGTAGTGCCGTCCCAGGGTTTCAAGTGCTTGAAGTGTTCGACGAAAGGATTGAATAAAGGGACGTATTCAGAACCCAATACATTGCGGATGTCGCCGATGCGCACAGCTTTCTGCTCCTTGCTCATCCGGCACCACAGGGAGTTGACGAAACGGTCGTCTATTTCTGCGTATTCAAGGTCGTGCTTGTCACCTTCGGAGCTCGAAACTTCGCATTTGCCGGTGATGACGTTCTGTCTGAATCGTGCCTGGCTGTTGAGAAAGGATTCTATTTCTTCGACACTGGCAAAGTTGTCGTTTTCGGAAGCATGGACGTCACTGCGGTGCAGCTTCCTTTTACCGTATTCGTCGGTCTTCTGGTAGCAGGAGTGAAAGACAGACGTGATATCTCCGTCGTAATCGGCAAACCGGTTTACAGCCCACTCGGTGGCTGTGTCTTGCGGGATGCCGTAAGCGTTGAGTAAGTAACCCATGCGCATGACATATTCATTGTGGCTGTGTTCGGTATACACAATATTCTCCTGGTCCAGTTCTTCGGCAGCCATTGCGACGGCCCTGTTCAGGGATTTTTGCAGACGGTGGGTGGATGTGGGAGCGCTTTTTTTCGTAACTTTGGCCTCGATATGGAAGGGGGTTGCTTCGGGATTGAAGAATACGTCGGGATCGTATGCCAACCCACTCAGGCGGGTGGCGTTTTTGCACTTCAGGTCGCATTCAGCGTTCAGTAATTGAGCGTAATAAAGATTGGTTTGTTCAAATACGTTTGCGTAAGCCTTGAGGTTCCGGCCAAAGTTATCACTGACGTAATCAGTGGGAAAGATGATCCGGATGCCGAAACCACCGATAGTGCGGTAGGCAATAAGCGTATGCTTGTCGGCGCGGATGACTTCCAATAGTTGGGACAGCCGACCGGCAGCCACATGGTCAATATCGACCAGGGAAAGGCCGGTCCATCCGGTGATATGGTCTTTTTGCTTGCCATTCTTGAAGCGGACGGCGACAGCAAAGCAAGGGCATGACGATTTTTCGCGGGCGGCAGCGTTGGTTTGCCCTTGAGCTGCATAGTAGCGATGTTTCTCGGTATGCTCGCGCACCGATGTATCATTCTTGATAAGATTGACAACCTGTTGTAAAGTGACCTCTGCGGGCAGAGTGTCTGAATAGCCCTTGAAGAGGCTGATTGAAATGTTTTTCATTATATACTGTTTTTAAAACGATGCTGCGAAGTTCATTAGAAAGATCTGTGCAGTCAAAAAGAGATAACTGGCATATCAGTTATAAACGCACGTTAATTTAACGTATTTAATGTGCGTTAACGATTAGATAAGCGATATGCCGCTGCTTTTATCAAACAAATTATAATTATGACTCAGAAAGAGAAGCCTCTTCCGTACCTGGAATTAGGCAATTTCTTGGAGATGCTGCGTTGCGGCATCCCTGTCGGAGGCAAGTGCCTGACTATTCAGGACGTATGCCACCGCGCGTCGATGAGCGTCTCTACTTACGAACATGTAAAAAGGGCTCAAGTATAAACCTGCATCAGTATTACGCTGTGCTGCGCATCTATCTGGAAGTACTGCAAGTCGATCCGGATGTGCTCCGGAAGATACTGCCGGAACTTTATCGCTGCCTGGAGGCAGACTGGCGAAGTCAGTTGCCCTAAGTGACGGATGACACCTTTGCCAGGCAAATTCTCAACTTCTGATAGGATATATAGGTATAGAGAGCGTATTGTGTTAATAGGGTTAACATATACTGTTAGCTTCGTACGTGTATAAAAAGTGATGAATCAGGGTGGCAAAGGTGTCATTGAAGAATAGCTTGTTTAACTAAAATTGCAGACTGATCATTCTTTGCACAAATAAAAAAGGCTATATTTGCATCATAAAGTAATCATATATGTGTAAATTTTCAGAAGATAGTAAACAGAAATTAGGCAATACTCTTGTTTTTATAGCGGATAGAGTGGATCAGCTTAGTAAAACAAAATTGCTTAAATTGTTATACCTTATGGAAGAGTATATGGTGAAGCGCTATCATGTCCCTTTTTTGGCTTTGCCCTTCGAAGTATGGCAGGCCGGTCCGGTTGCCAAAGACGTCTTCATTGACTTGTCCGACGGACCTTATATCCTAAAAGATTTTGTTAAAACAGAAGTGAGGGATAATGGTATATATATTACTTCCGTTGCTGCATTCTGCGATGATGAGTTCTCGGAACTGGAAATTGAAATGATGGAAGATGTATTACGTAAATACGGACAACTATCGGCAAGTCAGTTGGTTGCAGAAACGCATAAAGAGGGAACGTTGTGGTATAATATGGCCAAAGAACATGGTCTATTGGATGCCTTTTCCAAGCATGAATGCAATAATTCAGATTATCGCATTGATTTTTCATTAGCTTTGGCACCTTGCGTGGCTGATAGTTATCGTGAAAGTTTGGATATTAAACAGACTGCTACTATTTTGAAAGCGGGAAGAAATGTTTGAGGAAGGGAATTTATTAAGATTTGAACCATTTCTATTCGTGTTGTAAGTATTGTAAAGACTCAAATTAGAGCTCTATATTAGATATGTAGCTTTGCTGCAAACTTCAATCAAATTATAATTAAATATTCAAGACGGGGGACGAATGGCGGTAGCCACTCGTCTAGAAAGGTGTATATTATGTTTTGAATGCTTACATGACTGTATCGCACATTTTCGAATGAGAGCAAAGTAATTGGTGCTTATCTAGATTTTGAAAGAATCACTTAAACATAAAGCAATAAAAGGTACTGCTTGGAGTGCTATAGATAATATAGCAAGCTCTGGCATCACCTTTTTGGTAGGACTTGTTCTTGCTCGTCTGTTGACCCCCGAAGAGTACGGACTAATGGCAATGATAGCTATATTTATAGCAATATCTAATTCTATTATTGACAGTGGTTTCTCTAATGCTCTTATACGCAAGATACATGCGGAGCGAATAGACTATAATACTATTTTCTATTTCAATCTGACGGTGAGCTCTCTTATCTATGCGCTTTTATTCATACTATCTCCGGCTATCAGCAGATTCTTTAAAGAACCTATTTTGATAGGAGTAACTAGGGTGATAGGATGTGTGTTGATAATTAATGCGCTTGCCATCATTCCTCGCACGCTGTTTGTGAAGGCCGTAGACTTTAAGACGCAAACCAAAGTCTCTTTTATTTCTTCCATCAGTAGTGGTGTTGTTGGGATAGGCATGGCTTTAGGAGGGCTGGGGGTATGGAGCTTGGTCGGTCAGCAACTTTCACGCCAAATTCTTAATTCATTGCTCTTATGGATATATAGTAAATGGCATCCGGTATGGGAGTTCTCTATGAGGAGTTTAAAAGAACTTTTCGGCTTTGGTTCCAAACTATTGTTATCGGGGCTATTGGATACCATTTATAAAAACATTTATTATATTGTGATCGGACGTTTCTATACTTCAGTGCTACTGGGACAATATACTCGTGCTGAACAATTTAATGCTATATTTTCCAGCAATTTAACCAGTGTGGTTCAGCGAGTAAGTTATCCGGTCTTGAGTTCTATACAAGACGAGCCGGAGCGTCTGCGGGAGGCTTACCGGAGAGTGATAAAGATTACGATGCTGATATCTTTTTCTTGTATGTTAGGTTTAGCTGCTGTGGCAAAACCTTTGATAGTAATTTTAATAGGTGAAAAATGGTTGCCAGCCGTTTATTTTTTGCAAATCATTTGTTTTAGTGGAATGCTTTATCCACTTCATGCCATTAACTTGAATATTCTTCAGGTGAAAGGACGGTCAGACTTATTTTTAAAATTAGAAGTGATAAAGAAAATTATTGCCATTGTACCTATAATGGTTGGTGTTTTTTGTGGCATCGAATACATGCTTTGGGGCGGTGTACTGACTTCATTTATAGCTTACTTTCTAAACAGCCGTTATTCAGCTAGTTTGATATATTATCCTACGAAAGAACAAATCAAGGATATACTTCCCACTTTCTTGGTTTCTTTGGTCGTTGCATCTGTTATGTGGATTCTATCTTTTTGGAATATTTCTTATTATATATTGCTGCCTATTCAAATTTTAGTAGGTGTACTCTTGGCTATATTTATTTACGAAAAGTTGCATATAGAAGAGTTTGTTGAAATGAAGCGATTAGTACTTTCTGCACTTAAACGCAAGTAGAAAATCAAAAACATAATTTATTGTAGTAAGATGGAAAACAAAGTAATTACGGTTACTTCTCCATTACTTCCTTCGCTTGACGATTTCATGCCTTATTTACAGGATATATGGAATCGCAAGTGGTTGACCAATAATGGTCATTATCATCAGGAATTGGAGAAGGCGTTGTGCGAATATTTAAAAGTGCCCTATTTATCATTGTTTACAAATGGTACTTTACCTCTGATGTGCGCCTTGCAAGCATTGCGCATCACGGGGGAAGTAATAACTACTCCTTATAGCTTTGTTGCCACTACTCACTCATTGTGGTGGAACGGTATAAAACCGGTATTTATTGATGTAAATCCCGAAACGGGTAATATAGATCCCGAAAATATAGAAGCTGCTATTACTCCCCAAACCACAGCCATCATGCCTGTGCACGTATATGGCAAGCCATGTGATACGGAACGTATTCAAGCAATTGCAGATAAATACGGCTTGAAGGTGATTTATGATGCCGCCCATGCGTTCGGCGTAGATGTAAACGGAAAATCAGTACTTGAAGCCGGTGATATGTCTACATTAAGTTTTCATGCCACTAAGGTTTATAATACCATTGAGGGCGGTGCGTTAATCTGCCATGATGAAAAGACGAAAAAACGCATTGACTATTTGAAAAACTTTGGGTTTGCGGGAGAAACCAAAATCGTTGCTCCCGGTATTAATGGCAAGATGGATGAAGTTCGTGCGGCTTATGGCTTATTGAACTTGAAGCAGGTAGATGCGGCGGTAGAAATCCGTAGGCAAGTAGCCATCAAATATCGTGAAGTTTTGCGAAATATACCCGGCATTCGCTTTATGGAAGATATACCGGGAGTCCGCCATAACTATTCTTATTTTCCGATATTTATAGATGAAGGAAAATATGGAATGAGCCGCGATGAACTTTATCAAAAATTGAAAGAATGTAATATTTTGGGACGCCGCTATTTTTATCCTCTGATCAGTGAGTTTAGCGCCTACCGTAATCTGCCCAGTGCCAAACCCGAGAATTTGCCAAATGCCTGTCTTATGGCCAAACAAGTCCTGTGTTTACCCATTCATCAGGGGTTGACATCCTTGCAAGTAGAATTTATCTTAAAAACAATAATAGAACATAACAGAAAATAATGAAGGATTATATCGGAAATATGTTGTCTTTTACTCTTAGAACTTCGTTTTGGATAAAAGATTTTTTTAGAGGTAAAGAAATTTATGTACACTATAAGAATATTAGTCTAATCCAAAAGAATAGAGATAGAGGTGAAAAGTGCAGGGGGCATATGCTACGGGAAATTTTGAATCATGCTGTTCTGCATTCGGAATTTTATAAGGGAATAGATCCGTCTTCATTGAAGAACTTTCCCATAGTCAATAAGTCTATTTTGATCGAGAACTCTGATCGTGTATCGGTTGACTTGGCGTACCTTCCTTGGCAAAAAGGCAATCTTTATATTCAGAAGACGTCCGGCTCTACCGGAACCCCGTTTTCCGTACCTCAAGATACGAGAAAACGTAATCGTAGATTAGCCGAACTAAAATTCTTTGGAGATATCTTGGGATTTAAATCACATGATAAACTGGTGCATTTACGCATATGGACAAAATGGCAAAAGAAAACAAAGTGGCAGTCCTTTAAAGAGAATATAGTGCCATTTGATATCTCTAATTTGAATGAAGAGAATCTCCGGCTGTTATACCAGACTTTGAGAAAGACAAAAGCGAAATGTTTACGAGGATATGCTTCTTCATTTGATTTGTTAGCAAGATATATAGAGCAAAACCATCTGAAACAATTGCCGCATCTGAAATTAGCGATAGCTACCAGTGAGACCTTATATGATTCTACCCGTGAATTGGTGGAAAAGTATTTAGGATGTCAAATTATCTCACAATATGCTAATGAGGAAAACGGACTTTTAGCTCAACAAAAAATAGGTGATTCTAATTTCTACATGAATGAATCTTCTTATTTCTGGGAAGTATTGAAGTTTGACAGTGATGAACCCGCTGAATATGGAGAACTTGGAAGAATTGTGTTGACTGATTTTTTTAATTATTCATTTCCTTTAATAAGGTATGAAAACGGCGATGCTTGTGTTTTACAGATGGATGAGAAGACGCGTCGTCCGTATATTGCAAAACTGTATGGAAGAAGGTTGGATTTGCTATACAACACAAAGCGTGAACCGGTCTTCCCTATGGTATTGGCCCGAATATTGAAAAACTATCCGGATATTCTTCAGTGGCAGTTTATTCAAGAGAAAGAGCGCTGCTATCGTCTAAAGATAATAGGCAGGAATGGCTCAAAGATTCAATCTCAAGAAGAAATAGTAAACCAGCTAAAGGAAAATTTCGGTTCCGATGCGGAAATAGAAATAGAGTATGTAAAGGAAATACCAGTCCTTCAATCGGGTAAAAGAAAAAGTGTCGTTTGTAATTTGAAAACGATAAAATAAGCATGTAATGAAATATCATAAAAATAAAGAATAATGTTAAAGCAGAGTATTTTTCATCATATCGGAGTGGCTGTCTTTAAGATAGAAGATGCTGTTCCTTATTATATTCAGGCCGGATATTCAATATCTGAAATAGTAATTGAGCCGGTGCAACTGGTAAGGGTGGTTTATGCAAGAAAAGAAGGATGCCCTATGATTGAACTATTAGAACCATTAAATGAGAACTCGCCTATCTGTTCCATTTTAAGGAGTAGGGGAGCTGGACCTTATCATATTTGTTATGCTGTGCCTGATATTCAAGCGGCGGCTCTGGAAATGAAGAACAGTAAGTTTACTCCTTTGGCGAAACCTGTTCCGGGACGTGGTTTGGATGATGCTTTGACAGCTTTTTTTTATAACAAAAATGTAGGACTGATACAATTAGTTGAAATAAAATAAGAACAATATGAAAATTTATAATGAAATAATAGCGATTATAGCTGACATTTTGGAAGTTAATCCGGAGGTTTTAAATGAAAAATCATCAGTAGGTCTGGTTGAGAATTGGGATTCCATTCATCAATTGATGATCATAAGTTCGATAGAAGAGAAATATGGTATCTCTTTTCCTGAAGATAGCTTGTTTGAAATGACCAGTATAGAGGCTATGGTTAGAGCCACGGAAACGGAAATAAAGGGATGATGATAGTTTCTTCGATATTGCATTATTCTCGTCTTTTTCCTGAGAAGCCTGCTTTAATTACGGATGTTGGAACCACGATAACTTATGGTCAGCTCGTTTCAAATATAGGGAGAGCCTGTTTTTTTCTCCAGTCTAAGGGAGTATTGCCCGGTAGTAATGTACTTTTATCGGCAACGAAAGAGCCTGAGTTTGTATTCTTCTATTTGGCAACTCACCTTTTGAAAGGAAGAGCTGTGATTGTAGATCCCGAATCTAATAAGCAAAGGTTGGACTACATAATAAACAAAGTGGATCCTGTATTGATTCTTGGATTTGACAAAGATCTGGTTTCATTATATCACCAATTTGAAGGAGCTCGAGATGAAGTGGACGTAGAAGCTCTAGCAACAGGGATTAATGGTGAGGATATTTGTGATATACTGTTTACAACAGGAACAACGGGTGCTCCCAAAGGCGTGTTGCTGACGCAGAATAATATATTGAATGCCACAATAAATATCAATACATTTATTGGTACGGATGAGGATGATTTAGAAGTCTTGGCTTTACCTCTTTGTCACTCTTTTGGATTGGGACGTTTAAGATGCGTTCTGTCCATGGGAGCAACCCTTGTTCTGTTGGGAAGTTTTGCCAATCTCAAACATTTCTTTGAGTGTTTGAAGACTTATAAAGCAACCGGCTTTGGAATGGTTCCTTCGGTTTGGAATTATATAAAACGGCTGAGTGGAGATAGGATTACGCAATACGCATCTCACCTGCGCTATATAGAAATAGGAAGTGCACCGATGGATGTCGAAGATAAACGTTATTTGTGCAAATTGTTTCCTGATACGCGTATTTGTATGCATTATGGCTTAACGGAGGCCTCACGCTCTTCTTTTATAGAGTTTCATCGCGATTGTTTACACTTAGACTCGATAGGACTTCCCTCGCCCAATGTGCAAGTAAAGTTCTTTTCAGGTGATGGACGAATGTTACCATTTGGAGAGGAGGGGGAACTCTGTATCGCAGGAAAACATGTGATGCGGAGTTATCTGCTCAAAGATGACAATCAAAACGCTTTTTATGGCGATTATTTTAGGACGGGTGACTGGGGAATGATGGACGAAAATGGTTTTCTTTATCTCTTGGGCAGAAAGAAGGAACTAATTAATACAGGTGGTAAAAAAGTTGCCCCGATAGAGGTTGAAAGCTGTATAAATCAAATGGATGGAGTGTTGGATTGCATTTGTATCGGTATTCCCGACCCGAACAAAATATTAGGTGAGGTGATAAAATGCTTTGTCAAACCGGAAAATGGTGCCTCCTTTTTAAATGCGGCATCTATAAAGGAACATGTTCGTAAGGAACTTGAATCTTACAAAGTTCCTTTTTATGTAGAGTTTGTAGAGGAGCTCCCTATAACCAAATCAGGAAAGAAACAACGGCTATTATTACAATAAGAAAACATGGATAAAGAGATATATGTATTAGGAATTGGTCGAAACTCAATAACAATGATTGATTTGGCCGAAGATTGCGGTTATAGGATAGCCGGATTATTACACTATAACCATGATTGTATTGGCGAAAATTATTTTGGCTATAGAATTGGTGGGTGTTTCGAAGACTTATTTGTGGGAAACTCCATAAAAGGTAAGAATTTTTTGATTACGATGGGGGATATTTCTATTCGTGAGACGTTGTTTAATCGAATTGTTGGTTATGGTGGGGCGGTTCCTTCTCTTATTCACCCGTCCGCTGTGGTCTCTCGTCATGCGCAAATAGGAAGCGGCGTGCTTGTTATGCCGCAAAGTGTAGTTCAGGCAGATGTGAAAGTTGGAGATAATTCAGTGCTGACGCTTTCCTCTCAATTAACTCATTCGTCAGTGGTTGGTAATCACTGTTTCATATCGGGGCATAGTCTTGTTGGGGCTTATGTGAATATGGGTGATAGAGTATGGATTGGACAAGGTGCGGTTATTGTGTCTGGAGAGGTGGGCTCAATTGGTAATGATGCCATAATAGGAGCCGGTTCCGTACTGCGGACAAATGCGAAACCGAATTGTGTATATCTTGGCAACCCTGCAAGATTGGTTCGAGTAAGAGAGTGATTGTTGAATATAAAAACAGAAATTATGAAAAGTAAAAAAACTTTGATTGACAATGGAACCGTAGTGAGAGTTGTGGAAAAGGGGGAAATGTACTTAATGCAAAGAGGAGAGTTACATCTAATCCCTAATAACCAGGTGTATAACTCTTTATATGCTTGTAAGGATGTGGTGAAAGATATTAGCATGGAACAGTTCTTGAACGCATCTGTAGGTCAGCCTCTGTCTAAAGACACCAAATTGATAAAAGGTACTGGGTGTGAAATCTATTTCAATACCAATAATACCAAGAGTCATATTCGTTCATCTCATGATTTCAATCTTGCGGGTTTTGATTGGGCTTCTGTAAAAAAAGTCTCTGATGATGAGCTTAGGAATATAAAAACAATCCGTGATTTTGTAATAGAACAAAACAAGGTAGTGTCAATAAATTCTAATGATATTCCCAGTTTTTATAACAAACAAATAAAGGGTGTCGGTTACGGAAAATTGGAGATGCATAAGAACTTTGTACCCGGAAATGCTGAGCGTACTGCCAGTATATTATTACCGCCTGATTATAATTCGGACGAGAAATATCCGGTTTTATTTTTATATCACGGGTTGGGTGGAACCTCTGAAGAGTGGATAAATTATGGAGCCCAAACCGTAATAGGAAATTTGATGTATGAAGGAAAAATATGTGAAGGTAAAGCACGTGAAGGCGAAATATGTGAAGGGAAAATATGTAAAAATGGGATACATAAATTTATAACCGTTATTCCGGATATTTTCCTGTCTAATGATTCTACTGTGATAAGAGAAAAAAAATATAGGGAATATAGACAAATATTAGTAGAGGAGTTGCTGCCTTATCTGAAGTCGTCTTATTCGATAAAGGATGGAGGAGAAAATACAGCTATAGCCGGTCTTTCTATGGGAGGATATGCGGCTCTATATCATGATTGGCTATGCCATTCAAAGTATCGTTTAGATACTTTTCATTATGTTGGCGCCTTTGGTCCGAGTCAGGCTCTTTTAATATTAGTTAGAGACCCTGATAAATTTATTCTTCCCAATTCACCAGACTGCTTTACTTTTATAGGTAGAGGAAGTAAAGACTCAATAGTTGATCAAGGAGCGAAATTATATAGTGACACTCTAACAAAAAATGGAGTTGATAATGTGTATGTTGAGTATGAGAATGGAGATCATGGCAGTGGTACAATGAGTAAATTGTTATATCAATTTCTATCGTATGATTTTTTTAATAAGAAGTAAGGACGAACTAAAATAAAAAATGGGCTGTAAATCTGAATGAATGATGAAAAAAGATAAGTATTTCGGATTATCTCCACGTATAGCATGCTGGAAAAGGGATACTCCATTGGAGAATTGGTTGAGCCTTAAAGCTGATGAATCAGATTTTTGGAAAAGGATTTATGTTCTTTATTATAAACTGTGTGACCGTAAATACTACCGGGGCGGTGTGGAACTTATAGAGAAAGTAATAGAGCCTTACAAGGATAAATTCATCTCATTTGATAGAAACTGTATTATTCGTGATATGGTTTATTGTCTTCATCGCTTTGGAATTTCTTTTGAGGAATATTGCATTTATGACTTTGTAGATAAGAATAACTCTTGTCGTAATTCTTATGTATCTGATAAGTTGAGACACTATTATTGCGATATTCTAAATGGCAAAAGTATTACAGATTTATTGAATGATAAATATAAATGCTATAAGAAATATGCGGAATTCTTCAAACGAGAGGTTTTGGGTTGCTATGCGGACGGAGATAAAGACGCTTTTATAGAATTTATAAGTAAACATGCTCTGTTCATATTTAAGCCTGTGGATGGTAATTGTGGACATGGCGTTAAAATCATCTCTTTAGAGAAGAGTGATGCTTCTGACTTTTTTGATAAGAGGATTACTGATGGCCCATTTGTAGTTGAAGAGTTAATCTGTCAAGGAGCGGAAATGGCAGCTCTCCATCCCCAATCAATAAATTCATTGAGAGTCTCCACTTTTGTTTTAAAAGGAAAGGTACATATAAACGCAATTACATTAAGAATGGGGCTTGGTGAGTCTGTTGTAGATAATGCTGGTTCCGGAGGTATCTACGCAAGTGTGGATTCGGAGTATGGTTTCGTACAAACAGATGCAAGAGACTATAAGGGACAACATTTCAATATACATCCTGATACTGGAGTACAAATAGTGGGATATAAACTACCAGAATGGGGGAAAGCTCTTTCGTTAATCCATAAAATTGCGACTTGTCAAGAAGGAACTGTTTTGATTGCTTGGGATATTGCTTATAGTGATAAAGGATGGCTTATGGTAGAGGGGAATGCGGTTGGCAGTTGGGATATTTTACAATCCAACAAACAGATTGGAAAGAAAGCTGAGTTGTTCTCATATATGGATAATTTTTTTGAAACAGACGAACTATTAAAAGGAAACAGACAGTGAATCACGATTTATTAGTCAGCATACGCTGTTGTACTTATAATCACGAACCGTATATTCGTCAATGTTTGGAGGGGTTCGTGATGCAAAAAACAAACTTTCGTTTCGAAGCCGTAGTTCATGATGATGCTTCTACGGATGGAACGGCAGCGATTATAAAAGAATTTGCAGAGAAATATCCCGATATAATTAAGCCTATTTATGAAACGGAGAATCAGTATTCTAAGCATGATGGTTCATTGATACGCATAATGGATGCACACATGCGGGGTAAATACATAGCTTATTGTGAAGGCGATGACTATTGGATAGACCCTTTAAAACTTCAAAAGCAAGTAGATTTACTGGAAGCAAATCCAGAATATAGTATGTGTTGTACTAATTGCATTGATTATATACAAAAAAGTGGAAAATTGAGAAATTCTCCGCTAACAAATAAACATGTGATTGTTTTGGATGATTTGTTATATAACGAAAATATGATTGCAACACTTACTGCTTTATGTCGAAAAGATCTAATATTGGAATATAACAGTAAATTATTTAAGTTGTTTCCGAAATGGCCACTTGGAGATTATCCTTTGTGGATATGGATGGCTACCAAAGGAAAAATATGCAAAATACCCGATAAAGCGGCTGTATATCGTATTTTGGCTGGCTCTGCCAGTCATAGTGAAGATGAGAATAAAGGATTCTTTTTTGGTTTAGCCGGATATGAAATACGATTGTATTTTTGTGCATTGTTGAATAAACCAAGCTTGCTTATCAATATTAAACGTAAATACTATATATTACGATTTGTAGGGCGTAGATTTTGGAGACAGTTTGATAAATTGAAGTATTTATATCAACTATCATATAAATAATATTGATGAATTGGTTAGTTATAGGTATATTGGCAATTTGTTTTTTGTATTCTTATAAAAGGACAAGGAATCTTGTTCACCCATCCGTTATTGTGAGCATGATTTGGACTTTGTTATTATTTGTGTATAATATATCGGAACATGGCCTCTATGTTTTATCCAATAGATTTTATTTAGCCACGCTTTTGTGGGTACTCCCTTTTTGCTTATCATCACTAATAAATTTTCGTTCCAAACACATTGATGTAGAAACTGATAGTTGCCTTGTTGGCTATAAAAGAATTAAGATATTACTTAATGTAATGATTATTGTTAATTTATACTATCTGTATCGACTGTATAACTTCTCTTCAACAGGATATTATAATGATTACTTTAAATTGAAATCGGACGGAGAATTGCCTGTTTTCTTCACTGTGATGAATTATGTAAACCAAATTTCATTGGTGGTATTTGCAGTGATTTGCCTGAATATAGAGCAGATAAAAAAATGGAAAATTTATCTATTTAGTTTGATATTCTTTGCGTGTTGTTTTTTAATGAGTATTAAAACAATGCTTGCGCAAGTAATATTTATTATTATAATTACCAACTACTATAAAGGAAAGCTCAATTGGAAAAAAGCTGCATTTGTTTTTGCTGTATTTTTTAGTCTTGTTGTCTCTGTTCAGGTATATAGGAGCAATAATAACAGTGAATTTGATTTGATTCAGTTTCTTAATATCTATGCTCTGTCTCCATTACCGGCTTTTGATTTAGCCCTAAATGAAAAGATACATTTGGAAGAGGGAGGAACCTATCGTTTTTTTTTGACTTTTCTGAATAGACTCTTCGGGTGTGATTTTGCGGTTTATTCTGGTGGAGATAGATGGGTGGAAGTTCCTGTGCTTACGAATGTCTATACTGTAATGAGTGATCCTTTTGCTGATTTTGGATATATTGGAATTTTTGTATTTGCAGTGATAGAGGGCTTGTTTTGGGGATTTCTTTATAAAAAGGGAGTTAAACAAGACAAAATACAATGGAAGATCTTTTATGCTGTATATTTTTATACTTTGATTTTCCAATTCTTTGCGGATTATATATTCACTTTTTTTTCTGTTTTATTACAACTTATCATTGTAATCTATTTTTTGTTTTATAAGCGAAACATTTATGCGAATAGACATTCTGATGGCTACCTACAACGGTGCTAAATATATTCGTCAGCAGATACTTTCAATTATTGCTCAAACGCATGCCGATTGGCGGCTACTTGTTCATGATGATGGCTCTACGGATGAAACTGTTTCCATTGTCAGAGAATTTGCTTCAAAGGATCATCGAATATTTTATTGTGATGATGGAATTGCCCAATTGGGTCCGGGGGATAATTTTATGCATCTATTGCAGTATGCTGAGGCTCCTTTCGTTTGTTTTTGTGATCAAGATGATGTATGGTTTGATTGTAAGTTGGAGATACTGTTAGCTGCTATTGCGTCGAAAGATAATACTAAGCCTCAAGTTGTATATTCAAACGCTTATGATTGGTATCCTCTGCGAAGGAATTTAATCGGTAGAGCTTCTACTCCATTTTATTGCTATAAGGCAAAAGATGCTTTTTTTATAAATGGGGGAATTCAAGGCTGTGCTTCCATCTTTAATATGGAGATGAAAAATTTTATCAACCGCAAGCATGCGTATGTAGCTATGCATGACCAAGTGTTGATGTTTGCGGGAATTATATGCAATGGAATCGAATATATAAAGGAGCCTCTCTTTCTATATAGGCAACATGAGGTTAACTTCACCCCCCACCAAGCTCAGGGTTTTATAGAACGAATCAAACTGATTATAAAAAATTACCGGGTTCCTGTTGTTAACCTGAAGTATTATCAAGGAATATCTTCCTTTCTTCAAACTTATACTACGGTAATGAAACAGAGTGATAAAAAACTCTTTGAAACCTATTTGACTTTACCGGAACTCGGTGTCTTTCATCGCTTTTATCTGATTCTGAAGTATCGATACTCTTTCAATAAAAGTACAGTTCTGCTCTTATTAAAAATGATGATGAGGAGATATATTGGAGAACTTTAAGAAATAGTAATTCACTGAAAATGAAAATAGCATATATTCTTCCTTCTTTACGGAATCAAGGTCCAATTATTGTTGTCAAGTCATTGTCGGATTACCTTGTACAACATGGTTGTGAGGTTGATATCTATTATTTTGATGATTTTCCGGGTATGCCGTTTAGTTGTGCGACTCGACGTATCAGAATGAATGAGCCTATTGATTTTGATAAATACGATATTATTCATTCACATTGTCTGCGACCGGACAAGTATGTCGTAAAATGGAAGAATAGTATTCATCACTCTAAAGTGATATCAACACTTCATCAAGATACTTACCGTAGTTTCAGGTATCAATATAATCCTTTATTATCAGGGATATTCACATGGTATTGGTGCAGATTGCAGTCCCGATTTGATGCGGTAATAAGTATCTCTAATCAATTGAGGGATATTTATAATAAGGAGATTAAGGCTGATGTTTTGACTATTTATAACGGATGTCCTATTGATTTTGAAATGATGGAGGATTGTGCTCTTGTTGCTAAATTGAAAAGTATAAGAAGTCAGTATCGGTTAATTGGTACATATGCTTTTGTAACAAGGAGAAAAGGACTCGATCAAGTTTTAAAGGCATTGTCGGAACTCACGGAATACGCTCTTGTTATCATAGGAGAAGGTCCTGATATTGAGAGGCTGAAACAAATGTCCGTAGACTTGGATATAGTAAATAGGGTATTCTTTTTCCCTTATCAGAAAAGTCCTCGAAACTATTTGTCTCATTTTGATATTTACATCATGCCTTCTTATTCTGAAGGTTTTGGTCTGTCCATGGTTGAAGCTGCCTTGGCAAAGAAAGCTATTGTATGTTCTAATTTACCATCGTTCTATGAAATTTTTCCAAATGATGAAGCTTCGTTTTTTGAACTGAATAATATAGATGCTTTGAAAAATGCTATTCTAAAAGCATATAATGCGAAGGAATTTTATGGAATGAAGGTATATGAGCGTTGTTTCAACTCTTTTACTTCAGATAAAATGGGAGAGAATCATTTGGCTTTTTACCATAAGATTCTATTAAGGTAATGTCTGTTCTTGAAGACAAAATCTTACTGATTATTGGTGAAGCTGAAAGGGTACGTACTATCTAACTGAATAATTCTTAATACTTTTGTTAGTTATCGAAGAAATAAGGGTGCTTATTCATTGATTGTTTGTATATTTGCAAACAGATAATAGTTTTTTTCGAGACAGATGAAAAGCCAAGATGAAATATTGAAGATGAGAGCTGCCGTACTGTATGTATTGCAGGCTTTTAAGGATGGGGTTGATTACATCAAACTCTTTAAGATTCTTTATTTTGCACAAAAGGAACATCTTGTTAAGTATGGTCGGGGGGTGATAGGAGATACGTTTCATGCATTGAAATATGGTCCGGTGCCTTCGTTTATCTATAAATCACTTCAAATGAGTGAAGGACGTTTGGATAAAGAACCTGATTTTGACGCATTTTGTGCCGATATTCAGGTTACCGGTGATTCGATTGTTTTCTCAAAAGAAACTCCGGATATGGATGAGTTATCGGTATCTGATGTGAAATGTTTGGATAAATCTATTAAAAAATACAAGGATATGGATTCTTATCGTTTGTCCGGACGATCACATGATGCTGCTTGGAAAGAAGCTTATACGAGAGCACAAGATGATCCTGAAAAAGATAGAATGACCTTAATCGATATTGCTAAAGCCGGACATGCCAAACCCGGGGTTATTGAATATATAAAGGAAAATATTCAGATTGATAAATATTTGAATTAATGGAAATGCTGATTATGGCTACTATGTAGCTTATATTCTTATCAATAAAAGTATCAATACTAAATATCTTTGTACAAAAGAATTGTTGAATAGTCAATTCCCTTTGTACGTAAAGGATTATCCTGATATATTAAAGATAGATCCCAGTTATGCAAATCTTGCAAAAATACGGGAAATAGAAAAAGAACGCTTGTTGCGTGAGGCTACCTACCAAGGAAAGTTAGTAGCTAAGGATTTGAATCTGATAATAGAAGCCTTGAGAAATTCGGAAATTATCACGAATAAAGAAAAAAAACGATATGGCCTGGTAAAATGAGGCTAATTCCTTAATTATATTTTCTACAACATTAGTCGGTATAGCATTGATTCAAATGCTGTACCCTTTCCTTTTATTATTTCATTCGGATAATAATTAAACCCAGATAATTATAAACTATGTCAGTATTTAAAGACAAAGTCTTACTGATTACCGGTGGAACAGGTTCCTTCGGTAATGCCGTATTGCGTCGTTTTCTTGATTCCGATATCAAGGAAATCCGCATATTCTCTCGTGATGAAAAGAAACAGGATGACATGCGCCATGCATTGCAAAATCCTAAAGTGAAGTTTTATATTGGGAATGTACGAGATAAAGGCTCGGTAGATGTTGCCATGAAAGGAGTGAATTATGTATTCAGTGCTGCTGCATTGAAACAGGTGCCCTCTTGTGAGTTCTTCCCGATTGAAGCGGTGAATACGAATGTAATGGGTACGGAAAATGTGCTAAACTCTGCCATAGAGCATGGTGTGGAAAGTGTTGTTGTGCTCTCTACTGACAAAGCAGCTTATCCAATCAATGCAATGGGGATGAGTAAAGCTTTGATGGAAAAAGTGGCGGTAGCAAAAGGGCGTGAACTGGGCGAAGGAGCAAAGACCACAATTTGCTGTACACGTTACGGGAATGTTATGGCTAGTCGTGGTTCGGTAATTCCTTTGTGGGTAGAGCAGATGATGGAAGGTAAACATATTACAATTACCGATCCCAATATGACTCGTTTTATGATGACGCTTGACGATGCTGTTGATTTGGTGATTTATGCTTTTACTCATGCGCATAATGGTGATTTGTTTGTACAGAAGGCGCCTGCTGCTACCTTGGAGACTCTTGCAACAGCTTTGAAAGAAATCTATAAAACAGATACGGAAGTTAAAATCATAGGAACTCGTCACGGTGAGAAACTGTACGAAACCCTTGTAACACGCGAAGAAATGGTGCGTGCTGTTGATATGGGAGATTATTACCGCATTCCTTGTGATACGCGTGATTTGAATTATGACAAGTTTTTCACTAAAGGAAATGAAGAAGTATCTAAGATAGAAGATTACCATAGTCATAATACGCGTCGACTTGATGTAGAAGGTATGAAAGAACTATTGATGAAGTTACGCTTTATCCGTGAAGATATGGGCTTGGAAGCAAGAGCTAAAGCCAGAGAAATTCGCAGTGAATAACGTTAATACAAATACTATGTTGAAAGTAATGACTATTGTCGGTACCCGTCCGGAGATTATAAAATTGAGCCGGGTCATGGCAGAACTTGATAAATATACTGAGCACATAATAGTGCATACAGGTCAGAATTTTGATTATGAATTGAATGAAATATTCTTTCAGGAACTTCGTATTCGTAAGCCGGATTATTTTTTGGAAGCAGCAGGAAAGAACGCTGCTGAAACGATTGCTAATGTCATTCGTAAGTCGGATGATCTGATGGAAGAAGTGAAGCCGGATGCCATATTGCTGTATGGAGATACGAATAGCTGTATATCGGTTATCTCGGCCAAACGTAAGAAAATTCCTATTTTCCACATGGAGGCTGGTAACAGATGTTTTGACCAACGTGTACCTGAGGAGATTAACCGAAAAATTGTAGATCACCTCAGTGATATCAATATGCCCCTTTCTGAACATGCCCGTAAATATTTGCTTGCCGAAGGATTAAAGCCTGAGACAGTAATCAAGACCGGTTCACCAATGACAGAGGTTTTACTTTACCATAAAGAGGATATTGAGAAGTGTGATGTCTTGAAAAATGAGGGACTTAAAAAGGGAGGGTATTTCATTGTCAGCACTCATCGTGAAGAGAATGTAGATTCGGAAAAGAATTTTACTGATCTGCTGGACTCTTTGAATGCAATAGTCGATAAATATCATAAGAAAGTAATTGTTTCTACACATCCACGTACACGCAAAAAACTGGAGGCTATGGGTTTTGTTAATTCGAATCCGATGATTGAGTTCATGAAACCTTTTGGCTTTTTAGAGTATATCAAGTTGCAGCAAAATGCCTTTTGTGTTATCTCGGACAGTGGAACGATTACAGAGGAATCGTCTATTCTCCACTTTCCTGCCATTACTATACGTCAAGCTCACGAACGTCCCGAGGGTATGGATGAAGGTACGCTGATAATGACCGGGCTGAATAGCGATCGTATATTAGATTCCATTGATGTGGTGACTTCACAATATGCCGAGGGGAGAGATGTTATACATTCAATTCCTGACTATGAGGCAGATAATGTATCAAAAAAAGTAGTGCGTATTATTCTTTCCTATACGGATTATGTCAACCGTACGGTATGGCATAAGAACATCTGATAATTTTGGGTAATTCATGAGAAAAATTTTGTTGTTCGGCGCCACTGGTATGGCCGGACACATCGTCTATTCCTATCTGCGAAGTACCGGGAAATATAACATTGCTAATGTTGTGTTTCGTACCCCGCTGAATGAAAATAGCATAGTTGTTGATGTGACAAATAGAGATGCAGTGGCCGAAATTGTGCATAAAGAACAGCCGGAAGTCATTATCAACTGTATTGGAGTACTGATAAAAGGTTCTAAAGAGCATCCTGATAATGCGATTTTAATCAATGCTTATTTCCCGCATTTATTGAAGAAATTAGCTGATGAAGTTGATGCGAAATTGGTTCATATCAGTACAGATTGCGTTTTCTCCGGTAAAAAGGGGGGCTATACGGAAGAGGATTTCAGAGATGCGGATGATGTGTACGGACGTAGTAAAGCTCTTGGCGAAGTCATAAATGACAAGGACTTGACGATTCGTACTTCCATTATCGGTCCGGAACTGAAAAGAAATGGTGAAGGATTGTTTCATTGGTTTATGAATCAGCATGGACAGGTAAATGGTTTTAAAACAGCTATATGGGGTGGTGTGACAACTTTAGAATTGGCAAAAGCTATTGATGCTGCTTTGTTACAAAATAAAACAGGGCTGTTACAGTTGAGTAACGGAGTAGGAATTTCTAAGTACGATTTGTTAGGCTTGTTCAAAGAAATATGGAACAGGCAGGATATTGATATAATGCCTTATGATGGGAATGGGATTGACAAATCTATTGCTAAATCGGAACGGTTTGACTATGATGTGCCAAGTTATAAACAGATGTTGATAGAACAAGCTGCATGGATGGAGAGTCATAAGTCTTTGTATATGCAATATTTTTAGAAATGGAGAAAAGAAAAAAGGTATTGGTTTTGGGGGAGGCTTTCTATCCTGAAGATTTTCTTATTAATGATTTAGTGAGGGAATGGGAAAAGGATGGATATCAATTTGAGGTATTAACTCGTGCACCTTCATATCCTTTTGGAAAGGTTTATGAAGGGTATAAGAACAAAATTTATCAAACTACTTGTTTTAATACGATAAAGATTCATCGTTTCCCCGTGCTGCAAGGATATGAGAAAAGCACTATAATAAAAGTATTGAATTATTTTTCTTTCGTTTTTTGGAGCTGCTTGATTGTTTTGTTCATTGGGAAACGCTTTGATAGAGTGTTTATCTATCAAACAGGACCTTTGACTTTGGCTGCGGCAGGTATCTTTCTGAAAAAGCTTTTTAACGCAAAGGTTACTATCTGGACACAGGACTTATGGCCGGAAACTGTATATGCTTATGGTTTCAAGAAAACCAAATTACTTAGTTGTTGTTTGGATCGATTTGTAAAATGGATATATAAAAATTGTGATTCGATATTAGTGTCTTGTGAGGGCTTTATAGAAAGAATTCATCATTATACTCCTGAAAAGGATATACTTTTTGCTCCGAATTGGTCGCTTATGGAGTATAAGCCGACTAAAAAAATAGAGTTGCCAGGAACTTATAATTTCGTTTTTGCAGGTAATGTTGGTAAGGTACAAAACCTGGAGAACGTTTTACGTGGGTTTGGGCAGTTTGTAAAGGACTGTCCGAACGCTTGCTTAAATATAATAGGAGATGGTTCATTCTTGACTGAATTGATGGATATAGCGAAGAATGAATGTATTCCAAATGTGAATTTTACGGGGCGTAAACCTTTATCGGAAATGTCTGACTATTATGAAGCGGGGGATGCTTTGATTATATCATTAAAGGATGTCCCGCTTTATGAGACCATGATGCCATCTAAATTTCAAGCTTATTTAGCGACAGGAAAGCCTATTTATGCGATATTCAATGGTGAGGTGAGGAATATTGTAGAGAAGTATCAAATAGGTTTCGGGGCTTCGCCTACTGATTTAGGCGATATTGCAGCTGGTTTTAATCATTTTGTGAAGTTAACGGATGAAGAGAAGAAGGCTATTGCTAATAATGCGGCTTGTTTGTGCGAAACTGTGTTTAATAGGAAGATGATTATAAAGCTTATTGATGGAGTGGTTTGGAAATGAAAAGAAATGGTTTTATGCCGTGAAAGGTTCATTTGCTACTGCATTTGTGAAAATTGATATAACTTTTCTTTAGAACTGAAGCCGGAAATCTTTCAACTTTCTGCTGTAAAGAGTACCGTATTACATGTACCAAAGGGGTATGCGAATGGTATAAAAGCGTATGAACCGGACTCTATTTTATGGGTATATTCAAATAATAAAACGATTGATTTTATGGATGTAAATTATAAAATTCTTGATACTCAGCGTATCATCACCTACATATCTGCTTCATCCAATGAAGTATCTGTAGAAGACATTATCCTCTATTCCGGTGCCGACAAGTTCCGTGTATATCCTGCTCTTTTTGAGCTGGAGCAGAGTGGATGGCTGGAAGTAGTAAAACGTGAGGAACTTGGAGCACCATCTATTGTTCGAAAGAAGAGAAATGAAGATTAACGACAGGTAACAGCGGTTACTTTGTTTTTAGGCGCAGTCGAAACTAATCCTTTAGGAATGGTTTCGGCTGTTTTTTTTAACTATTGAATGAAGAGGCTATGAACGATTGTATTTTGCTGTAAGCCTAGTTGGCATGAGCTTATGCATCAACTTTCCTAAGAAAGAACATCCTTATTTTGTTTTGTGCTCAAATAAGAGTTACTTTGTATGCAAGAAGCAAAAATGGAGGAAGCATATGGAAGTGCAACAGAAACTTTATCCGATAGGGATACAGACCTTTTCGGAGCTGATAAGAAAGAACTATTTTATAAATGGAATTCTTTTCTAGGAAAGTGCGGAAGTATGACAATCAGATACGGATATCCGCTCCCCACATCAATTTATTCCGTAATGTATCGAAGAAGATATGGTTGTATCGTTTCACCACCTTGATGGAATAGTCTGCCCGTGAGAGGGTAAGCCGGGTGGATTCTTTGCATGATTCGCTGCGGCCGTCGATGGCGACCAGGAAATTATGGCTTCGGCTTTCTACATCAAGTGTTATTTCCCAATCATCACAGATGACGATGGGACGGACATTGAGGCTATGTGGAGCTACAGGGGTAATGGCAATCGTTTTACTGTGGGGTACGATGACCGGACCTCCCACGCTGAGCGAATAGGCTGTAGAACCTGTGGGAGTGGAGACGACCAATCCGTCGGCTTGATAGGTGGTCAGCGGGGCGCCGTTGATGGCCGCATGGATACTGATCATGGAGGAACTGTCTCTTTTCAGTACGGCAATCTCATTGAGCGCGTAAGGGGATTTCATTAACTGTTCGTCGTCACACTTCAGTTGCAGCACACTGCGCTCTTCTACTTTATAGCGGTTGTTGTAAATCTCTTCAAAAGTATTCTCCATCTCTTCGGGAGAGATATCCGCCAGAAATCCTAAACGGCCGGTGTTGATGCCTAAAATGGGAATGTCCTTTTTCCCCACGCGGCTGGCTGCCTTCAGAAATGTACCGTCACCGCCGATGCTGATGACCATGTCGGCATAAAAATCATCTCCGTCAAACAATTCTGCGGACGGTATGTTAAGGTGTAAGTCGGCAGTCAGAAAATGATAGAACTCCCGGCAGATACAGAGTTGTGCACCGTGCCGTTCCAATATGCGGAAAAGGTTCTCTGCATGCGAAGATTTTTTTGCTTGATAGGTATTTCCAAATAGGGCAAATTTCATAGTCAATTCTGTTGTTATGCTGCGCAAAGATGCTATTTTTTTCTCAGAATGCTGCCAACATATCGCTATTATTTGTACTTTTGCCCCAAACTATAAATCAAATTATGACGAGATTAAGCGTAAACATAAATAAGGTTGCAACGTTGCGTAATGCCCGTGGAGGCGATGCACCTAATGTAGTTAAAGTGGCATTGGATTGTGAGAACTTTGGTGCTGACGGTATTACCGTGCATCCTCGTCCGGATGAAAGGCATATCCGCCGGAGCGATGTTTATGATTTGCGTCCGTTGCTGCGTACCGAATTTAACATAGAGGGATATCCTGCTCCGGATTTCATAGACTTGGTTTTGAAGGTGAAGCCGCATCAGGTGACTCTGGTGCCTGACAGCCCTACACAACTGACTTCGAATGCCGGTTGGGATACCAAGACTAATCTTGATTTTTTGAGTGAGGTGCTCGATGAGTTCAATAATGCCGGTATCCGTACGTCTGTCTTTGTTTCAACTGACGCGGAAATGATAGAATATGCGGCAAAGGCAGGTGCCGACCGTGTAGAACTATATACGGAACCATACGCGACGGCTTATCCTAAAGGGAAAGAAGCGGCGATAGCCCCCTTTGTGGAAGCGGCGAAGGTGGTTCGTAGTTTAGGGTTGGGACTGAATGCCGGACATGACTTGAGTTTAGTGAATTTGAATTATTTTTATCAAAACATTCCATGGTTGGATGAGGTTTCTATCGGGCATGCACTGATTTGTGATGCATTGTATCTGGGACTGGAACGTACCATTCAGGAATATAAAAACTGTCTTCGCTGATGAATGCAATGTTGTTATTGGCCCAAGTGGCTCCGGCACTCACTGATTCTATTGCAGGTGCCAATCCCGTATTGACTCCGATATCCGCTCCCGATGAGATGAATTTGTGGAGCATGGCTGTCAAGGGAGGTTGGATTATGATCGTGTTAGGTCTGATGTCCATACTTTGCTTTTATATCCTGTTTGAACGCAATTATGTAATCCGGAAGGCGGGAAAGGAGGACCCTCTGTTCATGGACAAAATCAAGGATTATATTCTGGGTGGAGAACTGAAGGCTGCCATCGCTTATTGCCGGAGTGTGGACACGCCCTCGGCCCGTATGATTGAGAAAGGTATCAGCCGTCTGGGACGACCGGTGAATGATGTGCAGGCAGCCATTGAAAATGTCGGTAACATTGAGGTGGCGAAATTGGAAAAGGGGATGACGATCATGGCTACTATTTCCGGCGGTGCGCCGATGCTGGGCTTTCTGGGCACGGTAACGGGTATGGTGCGGGCTTTCTGGGAGATGGCAAATGCCGGGAACAACATTGATATAACAATGCTTTCCGGTGGTATCTACGAAGCGATGATTACTACGGTAGGTGGCCTGATTGTCGGTATCATTGCCATGTTTGCCTATAACTATCTGGTGACGTTGATTGATGGTGTGGTCAATAAGATGGAAGCCAAGACAATGGCATTTATGGATTTGCTGAATGAACCGGCTAAGTAGTAATTTATAATAGGTAATTTATAAAGTGTTAAAACGTAGAATTAAAATATCACCTAATTTCAGCATGGCGTCCATGACGGACTTGATATTCCTGCTGTTGATTTTCTTTATGATAACATCTACCATGGTATCGCCGAATGCTATCAAGGTCTTGTTGCCGCAAGGAAAACAGCAGACCTCTGCCAAGCCTTTGACGAGGGTCATTATTGATAAGGACTTGAATTATTATGCCGCTTTCGGCAATGATAAGGAAAAGATGCTGTCTTTGGAAGAGCTGACTCCGTTCCTGCAGGAATGTGCGGTAAAGGAACCCGAAATGTATGTTGCCTTGTATGCTGACGAGACAGTGCCTTATCGGGAGATTGTCAAGATACTGAATATTGCGAATGAAAACAAGTTCAAGATGGTGCTGGCTACACGCCCGCCGGAAGGGAACAAATAAATGAAAGGAAAGTGTGCCATTTGCAATGTGCGGTTTAACTTTTCAGCACGATGGCGCGGTCGAATTGTACATTGTAAATGGCAAATGATATCATGGTAGATCAGAAAAAAAGAGGTAAATATGTAGGGGCTATAGGTGCGGTGCTGGTGCATGTCGCGTTTATTGCCTTTCTGATACTGGTAGGATTTACAGTGCCCAAACCTTCGGAAGAAGACGGTATGCCTGTGATGTTGGGTGAAATTCCCGATGCGTCGGGTATGGCCGATCCTTCTTTGGTGAAAGTAGATGTGATTCCGGAAGAGGTCGCTCCTCAAGTAGAGGAGGCTGCCGAACAAGATATCATTACGCAGGAAACTGAAGAGACCGTTGTGCTGAAGCCTAAGGCTGAACCTAAGAAGAAAGAGGTGAAGAAACCGGAAAAGACAGCCGCTGAAAAAGCGGAGGAGGCCCGTAAACTGGCAGAGGCGAAAGCGGAGAAGGAGCGCAGGGAAGCTGAAGAAGCAGCGCGCAAACGGGTTTCCGGTGCCTTTGGCAAGGGGGCGCAGATGGGTAGCAAAGGGAATACGGAAGGACAAGGGATACAGGGAAGTCCTAAGGGGAATGCACCGGCCGGGGCCACTAGCGGTACGGGCGGTTATGGCTCTTTCAACCTTGGAGGGCGCTCTTTAGGGGAAGGGGGGCTGCCACGCCCTATATATAATGTACAGGATGAAGGTAGGGTAGTAGTGACGATTACGGTAAATCCGGCAGGTCACGTCATTGCGACCAGTATTAATCGCCAGACGAATACCGTGAACCCTGCTTTGCGCAAAGCTGCGGAAGATGCCGCTAAAAAAGCCCGCTTCAATGCAGTGGGCGGCTTGAATAATCAAACGGGAACTATAACGTATTATTTTAATCTAAAATAAGAGGAGGATCAATTATGGGTACAGTTTATGTCTTTTTTGCTGACGGATTTGAGGAGATTGAAGCTTTCACTGCTGTGGATGTAATAAGACGTGCGGGGTTGAATGTGGAAATGGTGACAGTAACTCCTGATGAGATAGTAACGGGTGCGCATGGCGTACCGGTTTTGTGCGACAAGAATATCGTGAATTGTGACTTTTTTGATGCGGACTTGATTTTGTTGCCGGGGGGGATGCCGGGTGCCGCTACATTGGAGAAGTGCGATGATTTGCGTAAGCTGGTGTTACGTTTTGCAGAACAGGAGAAGCCGATGGCAGCTATCTGTGCCGCACCTATGGTATTGGGTAAGTTGGGCTTGCTGAAAGGTAGGAAGGCTACTTGCTATCCGGGTTTCGAACAATATCTGGAGGGGGCTGAATATACCGGTGCAATCGTTGAAAAGGACGGTAATATCATAACCGGCAAGGGACCGGGTGCCGCCATGGAGTTCGCATTGGCGGTTGTGGAACTTTTGCTAGGCAAAGAGAAAGTGAAGGAACTGAAAGAGGCAATGTGTGTTTGTTAATTCATAATTCATGAAGTCAGCTCTTATAGTTGCGGGTGGCAAAGGGTTACGTATGGGAACGGAACTTCCCAAACAGTTTCTTCCTGTTGGGGGGAAACCTGTGTTGATGCGTACTTTGGAAGCCTTCTATACTTACGATCCGGAGATGCGAATTATATTGGTACTCCCGCGCAGCCAACAAGAATACTGGAAGCGATTATGCCGGGAGTATCGTTTTTCTGTTTGTCATACCATAGCGGATGGAGGGGATACCCGATTCCATTCGGTAAAGAATGGTCTGGCTCTGGTCGAGGCTCCCGGTCTGGTGGGGGTGCATGACGGTGTCCGTCCATTTGTGTCGCAGGAGGTGATTTCCCGTTGTTATGCTTTGGCGGTGGAAAAGAGAGCTGTCATCCCCGTGGTGGATGTAGTGGAGACTGTCCGTCATCTGGAAGGAGAGCGGAGTACGACCGTCAACCGCGACAACTATAAATTGGTACAGACCCCGCAGGTCTTTGATGCCGCCCTTTTAAAGGAAGCATACGAGCAGCCTTATACATCTCATTTTACAGATGACGCCTCCGTTGTAGAGGCTTTGGGTATCCCTGTCTTTCTGACAGCGGGGAACCGGGAAAACATTAAAATAACGACTCCTTTTGATTTAAGAATTGCTACAGCACTTATAGATTCATGTTCGATTTAGCTACGCGTGACATAAAATATTTGTCGGGCGTCGGGCCGCAGCGCGCTTCGGTGCTTAATAAAGAGCTGGGCATTTATTCCCTTCACGATTTATTATATTATTTTCCTTATAAATACGTTGACCGTAGCCGTATCTACTCCATCCGGGAGATTGACGGTACTATGCCCTATATTCAGCTGAAAGGAGAAATATTGGGTTTTGAAACTGCCGGTGAAGGGCGCCAGCGACGGTTGATAGCCCATTTCTCGGATGGTACGGGTATTGTCGACCTGGTTTGGTTCCAGGGGATTAAATACTTAGTGGGCAAGTATAAGGTGCATCAGGAATACATCGTTTTCGGTAAGCCTACGGCGTTTAACGGACGGATTAACATTGCCCATCCGGATATTGACCTGGCATCAGAGCTGAAGCTGTCTTCTATGGGGATGCAGCCTTATTACAGTACGACGGATAAAATGAAGCGCAGCTCGCTGAATTCGCATGCCATTGAAAAGATGATGAGCACTGTGATCCAGCAATTGAGTGAACCTTTGCCGGAAACTCTTTCCGCCGCCATCCTGAATGAGCATCACCTGATGCCTTTGACAGAGGCGTTGACCCATATTCATTTTCCCGTCAATTCGGACTTGTTGCGTAAGGCGCAGTATCGCCTAAAGTTTGAAGAACTTTTTTATGTCCAATTGAACATCTTGCGTTATGCGAAAGACCGTCAGCGGAAATATCGTGGCTATATCTTTGAAAAGGTGGGGGAGATTTTTAATACTTTCTACTCCCGCAATCTTCCCTTTGAGTTGACGAATGCACAGAAGCGCGTTCTGAAGGAAATACGTCGGGACGTAGGTTCGGGAAAGCAAATGAATCGTCTGCTGCAGGGGGATGTAGGCAGCGGAAAGACTTTAGTGGCTTTGATGAGTATGTTGATGGCGCTTGATAACGGGTTTCAGGCATGTATGATGGCGCCGACTGAGATTTTGGCGAACCAGCATTATGAAACCATTCGTGAGTTGCTGTACGGTATGGACGTGCGGGTCGAACTGCTGACAGGCTCCATCAAGGGTAAACGTCGCGAAGCGATTCTTGCCGGCTTATTGACGGGGGATATACATATTCTTATCGGGACTCATGCCGTGATAGAGGATACGGTTAATTTTGCTTCGCTGGGTTTGGTGGTAATTGATGAACAACATCGTTTCGGGGTGGCGCAGCGGGCCCGTTTATGGACGAAAAATGTGCAGCCGCCCCATGTGCTTGTCATGACTGCCACTCCTATACCGAGGACATTGGCTATGACTTTGTATGGCGACCTTGACGTCTCTGTCATTGATGAACTTCCTCCCGGACGCAAGCCTATTGCTACCATTCATCAGTTTGATAACCGGCGGGAGAGTTTGTACCGGTCTGTACGTAAGCAAATTTCGGAAGGACGGCAGGTTTATATCGTTTATCCGTTGATAAAGGAGAGTGAGAAGATTGATTTAAAGAATCTGGAAGAAGGGTATCTGCATGTTTGTGAGGAGTTTCCCGAATGCAAAGTCTGCAAAGTGCATGGCAAAATGAAGCCGGCCGAGAAGGATGCGCAGATGCAGCAGTTTGTGGCCGGTGAGGCGCAGATAATGGTGGCTACCACTGTCATTGAAGTGGGGGTGAATGTCCCGAACGCATCAGTAATGATTATAGAGAATGCCGAACGTTTTGGCTTGTCACAGTTGCATCAGCTCCGCGGCAGGGTGGGGCGTGGCGCAGACCAGTCTTATTGCATTCTTGTCACAGGTTATAAATTGGCGGAAGATACCCGGAAGCGTCTGGAAATAATGGTCCGTACCAACGATGGCTTTGAGATTGCTGAAGCGGACCTTAAATTGCGCGGTCCCGGTGACTTGGAAGGAACTCAGCAGAGCGGCATTGCTTTTGATCTGAAAATAGCGGATGTTGTCCGTGACGGGCAACTGCTGCAATATGTCCGTGAAGTGGCACAGAAAGTGATCGATGTTGATCCTAATGGCATACTTCCCGAGAATGAAATCCTGTGGAGGCAGTTGAAGGCATTGAGAAAAACGAACGTTAATTGGGCTGCCATTAGCTAAAAAACGGTTAAACATACGCTTTATTTACACTTTATGTTGTAAAACATATTTGCTCGTATTCTTCCTATTTATAGGGGATTAAGATAGGACGTACGACCGGATAAAACCTTCCACTTCGAAAAAATAGTTAATGACTGACGCTGTTTTTCAGAGAGAAACGTTACCTTTGGGAGAATTTTTTAAAAAATCAATCTGGATATTCGCGTAGAACAGGTGGTGATGATTACCGGCAATGCTTGCAACGGATATCAAAATGAATGACGAAACGGAATGAATTTTAATTGGATTAAAACAGTTTTATTGGCTGCGACGGCAACAGTTAGCTTGAATTCTTTCTCGCAGGATTTGATCGCACGTCAGGCTCCCATTGATAGAAAACTTAAAAGTGTAGATTCACTGGCTTTACAAAAACAGATACGTGCTGAACAGTCTTTGTATCCGGGGCTGGATTTATATCCGAACTGGAACAATGAGTTTGTGCAGGCCTATGGTGATGCCATTGTACCGGAAAGTTACACGTTTGATTTGACAGGTTTCTGCATGCCCACTCCCAATACACGCATTACGGATGTGTTCGGTTACCGTCCCCGCAGAAGAAGGGCGCACTATGGACTGGACGTCAAAGTATATGTCGGAGATACGATCCGTGCAGCTTTCGACGGTAAGGTACGTGTCGTGAAAAATCAAGGACGCCGTGGCTATGGGAAATATGTCGTTATTCGTCATGACAACGGGTTGGAGACCGTTTACGGACACTTGTCCAAGCAACTGGTGGAAATAAACCAGTTGGTAAAGGCGGGAGAACCCATTGCGTTGGGAGGCAATACCGGACGTTCTACGGGTTCGCACCTTCATTTTGAGACTCGCTTCTTGGGAATTCCCATCAACCCCGCACTTCTGTTTGATTTCGAAAAGCAAGATATCGTTGCTGACTCCTATACTTTCCGCAAGACTAAAGGCTCTTCCGGTACGGCCCGCAGCATGGCGTCCGGTGAAGGGTTATTCTATAAAGTCAAGAAGGGTGATACATTGGGCAGGATTGCCGCCCGTCAGGGAACAAGTATAGACAAGCTTTGCAAACTGAACCGGATTACGCGCAAAACCATTCTGCGTCCGGGACAGGTATTGCGTTGTTCATGAAAACGTAAACAATCTCGATAGGAGAGAGGGTACTTTAATAGATTTTAGAGTGCCCTCTTTTTCTTTTTCTTTAATTATTCCTATCTTTGCAGCGCACAGCGAAAATAGGCTGCATGTAAGGAAATGAAAGATACCAAGCAACAATTTGAACATGTCATTGCAATTTGTCGTGACTTGTTCTCCAAGAAACTTCATGATTACGGTCCGGCGTGGCGTATTCTTCGTCCGGCTTCCGTGACAGACCAGATATTTATTAAAGCCAATCGCATTAGAAGTATCGAGACCAAAGGGGTGACTCTGGTGGATGAAGGGATTCGTTCCGAGTTCATCGCTATTGTCAATTATGGAATAATCGGGCTGATACAGCTGGAATTGGGATATGCCGAATCTGCTGATATCACGAATGAAGAAGCAATGGTGCTTTATGACAAGTATGCCAAGGTGTCTTTGGAGTTGATGCTTGCCAAGAATCATGATTATGATGAGGCGTGGCGCAGCATGCGTGTCAGTTCTTATACGGATCTGATACTGATGAAGATTTACCGGACCAAGCAGATTGAAAGTCTGGCGGGACAGACATTGGTCTCAGAAGGCATTGATGCCAATTACATGGATATGATTAATTATTCCGTATTCGGTTTGATTAAGATTGAATTTGGAGACTGAGAAGAAACATATTATTGAGAAAGTGTGGGTGAATGCCTGCCGCTTTTTGTTGGGAGGTGTCTTTATATTCTCCGGTTTTGTAAAAGCGGTTGACCCGTTGGGTTCATTCTATAAGATTCAGGATTATCTGACGGCATTTGGCATGGCTTCCTGGTTTCCTTCTTACTTGCCTTTATTCTTCGGCATAGTTTTGTCTGCTGTAGAATTCAGTGCAGGTATCTTCTTGTTTCTGGGCATACGCAAGAGTCTGGCATCGACGTTGGCTTTGTTGTTGATGGGAGTGATGACTCCGTTGACTTTGTATCTGGCTTTAGCCGATCCGGTATCCGACTGCGGATGCTTCGGCGATGCTTGGGTATTGACCAACTGGCAGACTTTCGGTAAGAATATAGTGTTATTGGTGGCTGCCATATCCGTTTTTAAGTGGAAGGACCGGATCATACGTTTTATCACGGCTAAGATGGAGTGGATGGTTTCCATGTACACTTTACTTTTTGTCTTTGCGCTTTCATTCTATTGTTTGGGGAAGTTGCCGATTCTGGATTTTCGCCCTTACAGGATTGGAACGGACATAAAAGCAGGTATGGAGATTCCGGAGGGTGCCAAACCCAGCGTGTTCGAGAGCCGCTTTGTGCTGGAAAAGGAAGGGGAGCGCCGGGAGTTTACATTGGAGAACTATCCGGACAGTACCTGGAAGTTCATTGAAACACGTACGGTGCTGAAAGAAAAAGGATATGAACCTCCTATTCATGATTTTTCCATGATGAATCTGGAAACGGGGGAAGATATAACAGACAGTGTACTGTCGGATAAGGGATATACCTTTTTGCTGATCGCTCATCGCATAGAGAATGCGGATGACAGCAATATTGATCTTATCAATGAGATTTATGATTATAGTGTGGAGCATGGTTATGCTTTTTATGCAATGACCTCCTCTCCGGAAGATGAGATAGAATTGTGGCGTGACAAGACCGGAGCGGAATACCCGTTCTGCCAGATGGATGACATCACGCTGAAAACCATCATCCGTTCCAACCCCGGACTCCTGTTGATAAAGGGGGGGACTATTCTGAATAAATGGAGTGACGGGGACTTGCCTGACGAATATGTGCTGAATGACAGTTTGGAGAACATAGAATTGGGTAAGCTGAAACAGGTGAATGACTGGCGCACCATCGGTTATGTGTTGCTTTGGTTCATCATTCCGTTGATGATGGTTATCGGGGTGGATATCCTGGTTATAAAACGGAGAGAGAAGAAACGGCAGGCGGCCCGAATACTGAATAATAAATTGTAAACGGTAATTTGTAAATACATTAACCCTTTTAATAATAAAAACAAAATGAGAAAAAACATTGTTGCAGGAAACTGGAAAATGAACAAAACCCTCCAGGAGGGTATTGCTCTTGCAAAAGAATTGAATGAGACATTGGCTAATGAAAAGCCTAACTGTGATGTAATCATCTGTACTCCGTTTATCCACCTGGCATCCGTTACTCCGTTGGTAGATGCCGCTAAGATCGGTGTAGGTGCAGAGAACTGTGCAGATAAAGAATCCGGCGCTTATACCGGTGAGGTTTCTGCCGCTATGGTTGCTTCTACAGGTGCCAAGTATGTAATTCTGGGTCACTCGGAACGCCGTGCTTACTATGGTGAGACAGTGGCTATCCTGGAAGAAAAAGTAAAATTGGCTTTGGCTAACGGCTTGACTCCGATTTTCTGTATCGGTGAAGTTTTGGAAGAACGTGAAGCAAACAAGCAGAATGAAGTTGTTGCCGCCCAGTTGGCATCTGTATTCTCTTTGTCTGCAGAAGACTTCTCCAAGATTATTCTGGCATACGAACCGGTTTGGGCTATCGGTACAGGCAAGACTGCTACCGCTGAACAGGCACAGGAAATCCATGCTTTCATCCGTTCATTGATCAATGAAAAATATGGAAAAGAAGTTGCTGATAACTGCTCTATCCTTTACGGTGGCAGCTGTAAGCCTTCCAATGCGAAGGAATTGTTTGCCAACCCCGATGTTGACGGCGGTTTGATTGGTGGTGCCGCTTTGAAGGTTGCTGACTTCAAGGGCATTATCGACGCTTTCAATTAAATGGAAAGTTGAAATTGGGAAGTTGAAAATGAGTTGCGCTATTACACTGCATAGCCATTTTCAACTTTCTGTTTCCCATTTTATAAAAACATTAACTCATGAAGAAGCTTGGTTTATTTTTAGTAGTGTGCTTTGCTTTCGCAACTCTTTCTGTTGCACAGAATAATATTGTGAAGAGCCTGGAACGCAACGTACCCGGACAAGGCAAGGTCACTATACGGCAAGACGCCCGTATTGCGGCACTGATAGGTACGGAGTATGTTCCTGCCGGTACCGATGACCGGAAGGTGATTAAAAGTTCGGGTTATCGTATACAAGTGTATGCCGGTAATAATACCCGCGAATCTAAAAACGAAGCTTATTCGGTAGCTTCACGGGTCAAGGAGCGTTTTCCGGAACTCACTGTCTATACTTCGTTTAATCTTCCCCGCTGGTTGTGCCGTGCCGGAGATTTCCGCAGTATTGAAGAGGCGGACGCCATGATGCGCCAGTTGCGTGCTACCGGCGTGTTTAAGGAAGTTTCCATAGTAAAGGATCAAATCAACATCCCTCTATAATTGTCGAGGGATAAATTATAAATCATAAATCATAAATCCTCTCATGTTAGGAAAAGAAGAAATTGTATCTCCTTCATTGGATGAACTGAAAGAACATTACCAGCGTATTCTTACTTTGTTGGGTGAAGATCCGGGTCGTGAAGGCTTGTTGAAAACTCCGGAACGAGTGGCAAAGGCCATGCTTTCGTTGACAAAAGGTTATTATATGGATCCTCATGAAGTACTCCGTTCCGCCAAATTTCAAGAAGAGTACAGTCAGATGGTAATTGTGAAGGACATTGATTTCTTTTCACTCTGTGAACACCACATGCTTCCATTCTACGGCAAGGCGCATGTAGCCTATATTCCTAACGGCTATATAACGGGGTTGAGTAAGATAGCCCGTGTCGTAGATATCTTTTCCCATCGCTTGCAGGTGCAGGAACGCATGACACTACAAATCAAAGAGTGTATTCAAGAAACGTTGAATCCTTTGGGTGTCATGGTTGTAGTAGAGGCTAAGCACATGTGTATGCAGATGCGTGGGGTGGAGAAACAGAATTCGGTTACGACTACTTCCGATTTCACGGGCGCTTTCAATCAGGCAAAGACTCGTGAAGAATTTATGAACTTGATTCGCCATAATTCATAAATTCTTCTTATTACCTAAGGTTATCGAGTGATTTCTTTGTACGCAGTGCGAGCCACTTCTATCACATCCCCTTCGGGGTGTGAAGGATAATCATTTGTCTGCAACGTCCACGGTTCTTCGATAGCATAGAAGTCAAATTCCTGTGCCGGCGCACCGTTTAGCTGGGCCGTCTGGGCATCTATCCATAACTTCCAACGGTGGTAGTAGAAGTCGCGCAACATTCCGTTCCATTCCTTGTGGGCATAGTCGCGTAATCCGCCTTCATCGGCAGCAGTACGGTTGCCCCAGGTCGCGATTTGTACACGGGCGTTCCATTCATACAGCTTCTTCTCTTCTTGAGTAGTCCCTAAATTACGTGCTTTCTCTATCCAAGTGCCCACTTTGAATTCCGGACGAGTGGCGAGCAAACGATCCTGTAACAGAATTAAGTTGAGGAAGCGCTGAGAAGCTGCTGCAAACAGTTCCTTTTCACCGGCCTTGAGGGCATCTATCATGATAGGATAGACCAACCGGCCTTTCTCGGCCACTGCCTGACGGACGATGTCCACTAAATCATACTCGAAATTATTGTTCCCTTTGAACCGGTCGGCAGCCGAAAGCAAGATGCCTGCTGCACGAATCACCTCTTCGGGTTCGTAATATTTCACCATTTCCGACCAACTGGATACCTGGTAAACATCCATTCCCGGACGGGCGCAGAATACCGACTCGTGCGTACCTTGCTGAGTGTTTGCATCCGGACAGTTGTAGATGCTGTTGCTCAACAGCAGCCAAGCCTGCTGAACGGTGGCATCGGCTTTGCCGTAACGGGCGGCAGTGTAATTCTTCAACCATTCGTCTTTCTCAAACTGAGCCGGACGCCAAGGCAGTTCGCACAGCAATTCAAACATTACCGGGTTATTTTCCGAGCCTTCCATCGTCATGCCTACACCTTTCAGCGTTTTTCCGAAGGGAGACGTTTTGGCTTTATAGAACTCGTCGATTACATGTCTCATTTTTCCATGCAACCCTACGTTGCCGCCATAGTTCAGCAGCATACAGTACAGCCAGTCGTGTTTGCCGAATCCCTCTTTGCGATACCAGGTTGATGCCGGATCGCCCCATTGAGGACGGCTTTCGGAGAAGAGGTCAAGAACTATCAAGTCACCTTGGGGTATGTTTTCAATCATCTTCTGCCGTGGGTTTGCCTGCCATGCCTGGGCTACCCATACGGCTTTGGGATTTACTTTTTTCATGGCACCCCAAATGGCTTGTCCGGCGGCGTTCAAGTCAACACCGGCTATGCTTCCGCCTTCGTGGAAAGGGTCCATGCTGTAGAAATCGGCTTTGCCGTAGAGGCGGGTCATTTCTTTATAGTATAAGTCGGCTATTTCACCGAAACGAGGGTCCGTAGGTTGCAGAAACGCGGGGCGGGGATAGCCGCACCACAAGCCCGGGTCGGACACGTTCAGTCCTAAACGTTCCTTGGCATTATGAGGTACCATACCCGAATAGCCGGGCAGTACGGGCTGGATGCCATACTCACGCATGCGTTTCAATATCTGCTTTTGCAAAGCCTCGCGCTGTGTGTACCAACTATCGGGATTGGGACCTCCCCATCCTTCGAGGTTATTCATCAGCCACCATCCCTGGAAGGCGGGACCGGCAATGAATTGGTTGACTTCATCTTGGGTATAACCCAGTTTCATCAATACATTGCGCCAGACTACGTCCGTCCCTATGATGGCCAGCGGCAGATTGATTCCGTGCAAGGCCATCCAGTCTATTTCCTGCTCCCAACGTTTCCAATCCCAGAAAGCCATGGTGTAGGAGTAGGTGCAGTAATTAAGATCATAGCGATATTTCAAGTCCGTTTCATGACGTTCTTTTTGTGTTACTGCGGGCAGGACATCGGGTAATTTTGCTTTCATCCCGTTCCATGACAACTGTATGCCGGCATGATATTTCAGATACCAGTTCAATCCGGTAGCAATGCTCACGTAGTTGTTTCCACGAATCACTACTTTATCCCCTTTCTGATCCAATTCAAAAAAGTCAGCGGGACTCTTTACCTGCTCAACGATGAATTTACGGGAAGCGCCTTTGTCGATACGCTCCAACAAGCCTTGTATAGGCGATGCGGCATGCACAATCGTGGCTATACAAAAGAAACAAATCAATAGTGTCTTTCTCATATTACTTCATTAGTGGTTGTGAATATAACCCGTTTCCTCCGAAAACCCATCCCAGATAATCCTTTTTCAGTGGTTGGGACTTTCCTTTGAAGGATACGGTGAAGGGATGCTTCAGGTTGCAATGCAGATTCACGATCTGTTTCTCGCTTGCCGTCACCTTCAACTCATTTCCTTGGCGGGTAATCCGGCAGTTATAGCCTTTCAGTTCGCCATTGGGTTGCTCCACTACAAAGGCGTTGGTCAGCATGGCTTCGCCCATACATTTAAAGACTTCGTGTACATCGTTGTCTTGGGTATTCACGGTTTGCCAGTCGCTTATCATGTTCACGTACTGCTCGCCTATAACGAACTCCCGAGTATCATACAGTTCCGGGTGCGGATTGCCGAAACTCAATGAGTCGGCTGTTACGTGTGTGTCGGCACTGCATGCTTGTTTCACTTTCAGATAAGGATCGACCACGAAAGCCCAGCGCAAATCGCCCGAACGGAAGTCGATCAGATTGGCGAAGGCGCCCATGGCGTTATACGTTTCCTGCAACCAACGCTCTTCGCCCGTTAGCAGATAGGCGTAATAGGTGGCATACGCACGCCATCCGCTCCATCCGTGAGGAGAGTTGAACATGTTGGGGAGCATCTGCACGTCATATTGCGCTTCCCAATAGCGCATGGTGCCTCCACGGCGTCGGGCGTCGGGCACACGCAACTGGGTGAGACAATCGTGACTGTTCAATATCTTCAGCATGGCATCGGTATAGTGTCTGCGCTCTTTTTCATCTGTTTGCATCAAGGCAAGCATGCCGATTTGAAGTGCGGAGCAAGAAATCATTCCGTCCTCAAAGGTCAGTTCTCCTTCGGTTTCAAAGTCTCCTTGCGAAGCTACCAACTGGTCGATGGCACGTTTTGCCGAGGCGTAATGACGGTCGGCGATTTCTTTCCAACGACTGTCCTTCATGCCTAATTCACGTTCCACCAGTACGAGTTCCAGTATATTCTTGGCAACATATATCACGCTGGTATATACGGTACCATGATTGACGTATGCTCCGTCTTTGCGTTGCCAGGTATTTATCAGCCAATCTGCCAGTCGTGACGCTTTTGTAAGGTCTTCCACATTACCGTAGGCTTCATACTTGTCAACCAACAGGCTGATGGTTCCGGAAGTATTCTGGATGCGCGAGGCGTGATATAACGGTTCCATCTTGATGGGGTCGTGCAGCAGTCCGAACAGATAGTCGAAGCGTTGGCGCAACGCTTCATCCGTCGTCTTCTCGGGGAAATGCTTGGCCGCAATAAAGGCGGAGTAGAAACCGTACCAGCTTTCGATGTGCGAAGTGGCTTTCTGATGATATTTCAAGGCGCCTTTCCTTGCTTGTTCCAGCGTCCATTGCCAGGAGGTGTGTGCCGAGAGCACTCCTTCGGCTTGTTTTTCTCCATCGGTCACCTTTACGGAATATAATCCGGCAGCTGGCAACTGGCACGAAACTTCTTTCACGCCATCCCGCTTGGGCTTTACTGATACGGACAGCGATTGTCCTTTATCATCCGTTACCTGGATAACCGGTGCGGTGGCCAGCACTTCGAATACGGCCGTTTCTTTGGGTTGATAAACTGTCTGTCCGATACGGAGCATCGGAATACCGGCTACCTTATGAATGGTTTCTTCAAATTGGTCGGGCGTATTTATATCCACAAAAGCGATAGTCCATGTCTTTGCCTCACCCTGCTTCAGTTGCCATAAATCCTGCGGATTATGTGCCGGCAACGGTAAAGCGTTCATTAAGTCGAGATTCAGCGATTCTATGCGATGCCCCATAAACCAGTGAGGGGCAGGATCTTGATAACCTAAGTTATAATCGACACTCCACGAGGCAATGGGTTGTGGAGATACTACTCCCAATGTATGTCCTGAAGGAGTCTGAAGATAACCGTAGAAATGCGTTTTCTCATTCTTCATCAAAGTAGGAAAATACTTGCCGAACCAGTCGGGGTATTTATCCATATAAGTATCGATGCCCAGTTTCAATCCTGCCTTTACCGGCTGGAAGGGTACGTTTCCTTTATTTACGAGTGTGATTTCGACGGCAGGTTGTCCGTTCCATGCTTTATAGGTCAGGCGGCACTCCACTTGATCGATGGTAGCCCGGTAAGAGCGATACCCGTCGGGAATCCATTCGGCTATTCGATTCTCCTTTCCCAGGTTGGCATAGAAGCGAGGGCCGGCATTACTCTCTTTATGGAAGAAGGGAACCGTATCATTCTGCTGATTTGATTTAAAGATAATCTGTTCCAGTGTACCTTTATCTGATATCTTACATTCCCAGGCTTTATTTTTCCACAGGGTAGATTGTGCGGCTACGTTCATTGAAAGCAATAAGCCGCCTAAAATAATCCATTTCTTATTCATACTTAAATCTTTATATATATTTTCTTTTTATAGAGTAATACTCCGATTAACCACACGGAGCACAGAAGTGAGAAGGCATAAAGAAAGGAGGTCCATTCATTATCGCCAAAGCAGTTGCTTAGAAAGCCACTATAGAACCGTTCGTGCAAAGTAGCCGAATGCAAAGGCAGGTAGTCGACTAAAATAGCCAATACTTCGCTGAGAACATAGCAGAACAAAGGATTTACTCCGAATACTTCGAAAGTCCACGTCTGCTTATATACTTTCCGCAGGTCGATGTACCATATCAGTATGCCCAATAAAAGACAGGCAAAGCCACAAGTGACCAGAACAAAACTGGGGGTCCAGACCCTTTTGTTCAGCGGACAACCATAACTGAACAGCCAGCCCACAATCAGCATCAAAGAGCCGTACAGAAAGATTTTGTTCAGTTTCTCTCTCATATCCGGCGTCTCTATACAGATTTTGCCTATACAGAAGCCGATAAGTACTTGTGCTATCGACGGCAGCGTGCTCAATGCTCCTTCTGGATCTATTCCTCCGTCATTAATCATATTGTCTCCGAACAAAGTCCGGTCAACCACAGAAAGAATGTTCTCGGGACTGTGTACAAATCCGTTTCCAAAGAGCAGTATCAGGAAATATCCCGCTAATATGCCTCCGGCCAGATGAGGAATATAGCGATGCCGGCAGGTAAGCACTATAATGGAACCGATTCCGTAGCAGACTCCAAGACGTTGCAGTACTCCCGGAATGCGGGTGCCGGGTAAGGAGGCAAACGCCTCTTTCCACGGATTGCCTTCAAGACCGGGTTGCCAGCAGGCGTCGCGCAGCGTACCCAAAAAGGTGGCCAGTGCATAGATCGCTGTACCGATGAGAAACAGTATCAGCGAGCGGCGAATAATTTTCATCAGGAGATGAGAACTCAAATGAAACGAACATTTCTTCAGAGAGATATACATGGACACTCCCATCATAAACAGGAAGAAAGGAAAAATGACATCGGTAGGAGTCAGTCCGTTCCACCGGGCATGTTGTAGCGGGGCATATACATAGCTCCAGGTTCCGGGTGTATTCACCAGAATCATTCCGGCAATGGTGAGCCCTCTCATTACATCAAGTGCGACGAGGCGTTGATTGTTTTTCATGAGGTTGGTGTAAAAAAAGGCTGCCCAAGGTAAATCCTCAAGCAGCCTTTACTTATTGATTAGTATCCGGGATTTTGAGCGATCTTGCCTTTACTTTCATTGATTACGGCCTGCGGCAACGGCATCACATTCATGTAATCCTGTGCTGTAACCGAGTTCTTGTATTTGCGGGCATACTCGATGTATTTTCCGTAGCGAATCAAGTCGGTCCGGCGGGTACCTTCGAACCACAACTCATGTCCGCGTTCCATCAATACGGCGTCGAGGAAAGCGGCCGGGCTGGCAAAGTCGGCAGTGGTATAAGCGGTCAGTCCTGCGCGGGTGTGTACCTTGTTCAATAAATCAACGGCTTCCTGAGTCACTGCGTTTCCTTGACGGACGATGGCTTCTGATAACAGAGTCAGCACATCGGCATAGCGATATACAATCCAGTCTATCTGGCTTTCTTCACCGGTGGCATCGGGGTCTTCACCATATTTCACGGGCATTGCTCCTTCAATGAGTACCGAACCCGGATTCTGTTCGTTATAGTGTACGCCGTCTTCACCGATAAAGTCACCTATCAGCACTTCAAGGCGCTTGTCTTTCGCGTCAAAGGTGTGATAGAAGTTCCACATTACACGATAGCCGCCCCACTTCTGGATAGCAGGATTCTTGGTAGGATACTCGCTTGAAAGCACATGGGCCAGCCACATCTGCTGATTGACGCTGCGGCTGCATATACAGGACCAGATAGCTTCGGAGTTGCCTTCATTTTCCAGTGTAAAGATATCCTTGTAGTTATCCATCAGTTCATATCCATATTCCGGTTTCATCAGTTCGCGACCGCATTCTACTGCTTTTGCCCAGTTCTGTTCGTGCATATACAGCTTCATAAGTACGGTATAAGCCAATCCCCTGGTGAAACGTCCGTAATTGGTGTCGGACGTTTTATAGGTAGCGGGCAGGGCAGTGGCGGCCGTTAAATCATCCTCGATGAATTTCACCATTTCCTCTTTCGAAACGCGTGGAGCCACTTCATCCGATGTGGGATTTTTCAGCATTTCCAAAGATGCAATCTGGATGGGACCATACATGTCATACAATATATAAGCCAGCCAACCGCGTCCGCAACGCAGTTCGGCGTTCAGACGGTCTTTAGTTTCCTGTTTCATCTGGATGCCGGCAATGCGGTCCATTGTTAAGGTCATCTTGCTGATATCGCGGATGTAGTTTTTATAAGTATCCGTGACTCCAAAGGATTTGGCCGTGAAGTTGACTTGCAGCATATCCGGCCATACGACATCGTTCCATTGGCAGTAGCCGATATCTGTAGTCATGTCACTGATTACATGGATTCCTCCCTGCGAGGAAGCATACAAACCCGAATACCAGTTGGACCGGAAAGGAGCGTAGGCCGCAGAGGTCACCAAAGAGTTTGCATCATCTTCTGTGGTAGGGAAGATACCCGGATTAATCACATCATACATTTCTGACTCCAGATTTGTGCACGAGATGCAGCAGGCAGCCGTCGTTAACGCTATCGAAAATATAGAAAATATCTTTTTCATTGCATTGTTTCTTTAATAGGTTTTTAAAATGTAATATCCAATCCCAAGCTAAAACTTCTCACGTTGGGGTAAGCCCAAACCGAGTTGTCTGTTTCAAGGTCGAGTCCCTTGTATGGAGTGATGGTGAAGGGATTGTTGATGTCGGCATATACGCGGATGTTCGAAACCAACTTCTTTGCCGGGATGGTATAGCCCAGCGTTATGTTGCGGCAACGTACAAACCAGCTTTTTTGCAGATAATAGTCACCGACGCCGTATGTGCTTTTGTCCTGGAAATATCCCGGGCGTGAAGCCGTTGTATTGTCGTGGGTCCATACATCCTTGGCGCTGACCGGCATATTGTAGCCACGATACATGTTGACGATACCCGTCATTCCGTCGGAGCCTGTCAACCAAAGGTCTTTGTAGGAACCGCTGCTCAATACATCAAACTGTCCGTAGAAGTAGATGTTGAAATCGAAATTCTTGTAACGCAAAGTATTGTTCAAGCCCATCAGGTAGCCCGGGTCGGAACTGCCGTAAATCACCTGGTCGGCCTCGTTCAGCTTGCCGTCGGGCTTGCCCGATTTCAAAGGAATACCGTGCTCGTCCACCTTGTAAGAGCCGTCTTCGTTATATACATATCCGTCGATGTCTTTAATCTTCACTTGTCCGGGAAGTGCACCCTTCATCCAGGGTACTTCTTCGCCTGCCTGGATCAGTCCGTCCGACAGATAGCCATATTTATAGCGTATGGGTGAGTTATATTGTGAATAAGCCGCAGGTTTCCAACTGTCGTCACGTGTGTTCCAACGGTCGCGATACAAAGAGAAAGTGAAGTCCGTGTTCCAGCTGAAGTCCTTGGTCTTGAAGTTGGTAGTGTTGATTGTCAGTTCAAATCCCTGGCTTTGCGTCTTGCCGATGTTGGCGTAGATCTTATCTACCTCATTGAAGGTAAGCAGTGTGCGTTCGCTCAATAAGTCGGAAACGATTTTATTGAAGTATTCAGCCGTTACATTGACACGGTTGTTGAAGAAGCCCAGGTCGATACCGATGTTCCATTCGGTGGTGGTTTCCCACTTCAAGTTGGGATTGCCCAACTGGCTCAGATAAACACCTACGGTTTCTGTTCCTCCGAATTCATTGTTGTTACCGGTTTCATAATAACTGATGGCGCGGTTGCCGATGTTCGAGTTACCTGTCTGGCCATAGCTGACGCGCAATTTACCGTTGGAAAGTACGGATTCCAGTGGTTTCATAAATTCTTCCTCGGTAAATCTCCATCCCAAGGCCACTGAGGGGAAGTAACCCCAACGATTGTTTTTCGCAAAGTTCGATGCACCGTCGGCACGCAGCGTGGCTGTCAACAAGTAGCGGTCTTTGAATGAGTAGTTCACACGACCGAAGAAAGAGGCCATTTCGTCCTTGGAAGCCGAAGAGCTTACTGAGGGTTTCGGATAAGCACCTGCACCCAAGTTGTTGAACAGGAAACCGTCAATGAGGAACTGGCTGTTGCCGGCTCCCAGTGATTCGTCAGTGAAACGCTGGAAAGAGTAACCTGCCAATGCGCTGAAGTTATGTTCACCCCATCTCTTGGTATAGTTGGCGGTAAGTTCCATCAGATAATCCGATTTGTCATATTGGGCGACATCTGCCTGTCCGCCCTTCTTCTGGCCATACAAGGTGGTTTTGGGCATATATACACTACGCTTCTGGTAGTTGCGGTCGATACCGAAATTAGCTTTCAAAGTCAGGTCGTTGATGGGCTTCACCTCCACAAAAGCCGTGGCGAGCAATCTTTCTTTGGTAGTCTTGTCGGTAATTTCGAGCAATGAAACGGGATTGGGCAGGAAGGCTGCCTGGGAGTTCAATGTATAGTCGCCGTTTTCATCTTTGATAGGCAATATAGGGCTGAACTGGGCTGCCGCTACCATGATGCTGGCATCCTGGTTCTGTCCTGCGCCCAATGGCACATTATTGGTCTGATTGCGTGAGATGGTCATGTTTACGCCCATTTTTACATACTTGCTTACTTTCTGTTCCAAGTTGATGCGTCCTGTATAGCGTTCCATGTCGTTATTCTTCACTACCCCATTCTGTTTGAAGAAGTTTCCAGAAACCAGGTATTTGGTGGATTCCGTGCCGCCGTTTACAGAAATATTGTGCTGTGTCTGGAAACCGGTACGGGTTATTGCGTCGAACCAATCCGTGTCGTATGCCGGTGCATTGATTTGGGCGTCGGTATAATAAGGTGCGTATGGCTTGGAAGCGTCAGCTTCTGTCTTGCCGCCATAGATACCTATCTTCTGCGAGCGCATCCATTCTTCTTTGGCATAACGGTTGGATTGCAGCATGAAGTCGCGTGCATTCAACATGTCATATTCACCTGCCAGCGTCTGGACGGAAGCGGTTCCCGAATAGGTTACTTTCGGAGCGCCGGTAGCGCCTTTCTTGGTGGTGATGATGATGACACCGTTACCGGCACGGGCACCATAAATGGCAGTAGAGCTGGCATCTTTCAGCACCTCGATGGATTCGATGTCATTGGGGTTGATAGAAGCGAGGATATTGTCCGAACTGCCGGTTTCATATTTTCCGGTCTTGATCTTATTTTCATCAGTGGGGCTGATGGGAAAACCGTCGATAATGATCAGCGGATCATTGCCTGCCTTGACTGATGCGGCGCCGCGGATGCGGAAACTGGAACCGCCACCCGGTTGGGCGCTTACGGCACTTACTTGTAGTCCGGCTGCCTTACCTGCCAACACATTGCTGATGGTAGATACCGTACCTACCGGAGCATCTTCCATTTTGATGGAAGCAACGGCGCCGGTCAAATCCTTCTTCTTCATGGTGCCATAACCTACTACTACCACTTCGTCCAGCAGTTCGGCATTTTCGTTCATGGTAATTGCCATCATTTTTCCTGCCTGTGGTTTCAGGGTCTGGGTCTTATATCCGATATACGAAATGACGAGTTCTGATTCGACCGAATTCACGGTCAGTGTGAATTTTCCGTCAATATCGGTCATGATGCCGTTGGTGGTACCTTTTTCTATGACCGATGCTCCGATTATGGGCTCGCCGGTGGCGTCCACTACTTTACCGCTGACCTTGACGGTCACATTTTGTTGTATGCCGTCTGCTTCGTCGATGGTAAGGATAATCTTCTTGTCCAGCACCGAATACTTTACATTGGTTCCGGCAAAGACTTTCGACAACACGTCGAATACATTGCCTTCGTTGACAGAAACCGACACGCGGCGGTTCAAGTCCACATGCTTGTTGTTGAAAAAGAAGTCAAATCCGGTCTTGGTTTTGATTTGTTTCAGCACACTCTCAACAGTTTGACGGTTGGCATCAATGCTGATTCTTGTTTTCTGTGCATACGTGTCCGCTGCATGAGCCAGGCTCAAAGAGCAGAAAAGGAATAAAATACATAGTCTCATAAACAATGGAGTTCTGTTAAACGATAGCCATGATGAGTTTATCATCCGGATTAGTTGGATGCTAAATGATTTTTGCATAATTTTGTAAAGACTAAGATAAATAAAAAGGTTAACTTGGCTTGTCGGGAAACAAGCCTTAAGAGTACGTTTTTCCATGCAGAAGATACGCCCATATCTTCCGCATGGTTTTTTTAGATTTAAGGTGCACGTTTCTGTTTCATCAAATTTAGTATTAAGGGTTAACAATATGGTATTTAATAGATTTCTATCCGTTGTTGTTTATCCGTCTCTTCATCGCTGTCCAGATAGCGCCAGTGTATTCGCGACGACCGTTTGAAGAATTCCAGAATCCGTTCCAGACGTTGCGTGGTGAACGAACTTGTGAAAGAGTATTCCTCCAAATGCTTGTTCCTGACTACGAACTCCACGTTAAACCGCTTGCTCAGAATATTGAGCACTTCGTTCATCGGTGTGTTGTTGAAGATGATGGTTCCTTTTTTCCAGGCGGTTTCCGATTCACAGTTCGTCTGGTATATCTGTGTTTCGCCGGACAGGGGCTTATAGACCAATTTGTGCATGGGACTCAGGACTATCTTTTGCGAGCCGCCGTTTTTCTCCTTGAACAGGAACCCTACTTTTCCTTCCACCAAGGTTGTGGAAATATGGTTGTCGGTGCCATAGGCTTCTACATTGAAGCTGGTTCCATAGACTTCTATCTGTGACTGGTGGGGCGTGTTCACTACAAAACGTTTCTCTTTATCAGACGTTACATCAAAATAGGCTTCTCCCGCCAGTTCCACTTCCCGGCTGTCCTTACCGAAAACCGAAGGATAGCGCAATACGGATTCCGAATTCAGATAAACCACCGTACTGTCGGGCAAAACCAGTGAGGTCGTCATGCCCGGATTGGTTTTTACCTCAAGTATTTGGGCTATTCCGGGCTGTTTTTCGTTACCGAGGCCGATAAGCAAAGTAGTAACCAGAAGCGGGAGGAACAATATGGCAGCCACTCGTTGCGACCATTGCCACCAGAAGATTCTCTTCTTTACAATCTTGGTTTTCACCTTTTGAAATGCCTTGTCGCTATCTACACATTGCATCACATGCAGTGTGTCGGCCGCCATGTTCAGCATTTGTATCTGCTTTACCATTTTACGGTTGGCTTCGTCCAGCTCCATCCATTCTTCCACCCGGCGGGCTTCTTCGGCAGTTGCCAGCCCTTCACAATAGGTGGGTAATAACTCTTCTATATTTATATATGTATCGGTCATATCTTTCGGTTCATCTATTATTGAGACAATTTTCGAGAAAGGGTTACTAAACAAATTATAGTTTTTTTTAGAAAAAGATTGTGTTTTATTAAAATAAGTGATAAAAGAATTATCTTTGCCGATGAAGAACATGCAAGAGAAAGAAATGGAAATAGGTAAGAACCAAGAAGATAAAGTACTGCTCAAAGCCCTTCGGGAGGGGGAGTTGCAAGCGTACGAACGCCTGTTTAAGAAATACTATCCCATGTTGTGTGCATACGCCCATCGGTTTGTCGAGTTGGAGGATGCTGAAGAAATCGTACAGGAAGTGATGCTTTGGATGTGGGAGAAACGAGAGGAAATCATCATTGAATCTTCTTTGAACCAGTATCTTTTTAAAATGACTTACCATCGGTCTCTGAACTTGATAACCAAGAAAGAAATCATCAGCCGTGCCGAAACCTACTTTTTCTCCAGAAAGCAGGAAGAAATGCTGGAAGACATCCATTACTATCAGATGGAAGAACTCACCAAGAGGATAGAAAAGGCTATCAGTGCATTGCCGGAGTCGTATCGGATAGCGTTTGTCATGCACCGCTTCAAGCAGATGACTTATAAAGAGATAGCCGAAGCATTGAACGTTTCGCCCAAGACGGTGGCCTATCGCATTCAGCAGTCGTTGTATTTGTTAAGGGAGAATCTGAAAGATTACTTGCCTGTGGTTACAGTACTGCTGTTGGGCGAATTGGGTAATGCCGGGAATATTTCCATCTTGCATTGAAATCTCATTTGTAGCATTTATAGTTTCAGTTCAGTTTTCCCTCTCCTGTTCCGAATTTAGGCGGGATTTGAAATAACTCTGATTATCAGTGTGTTCTGTTTACATATCGGTTGCATACTGATGTAAATGGCTTTACTTGAGTATGTAACGATTGTTTCTTCATAGTGTAACGGTCTTTACCTCATAGTGTAAATGCCTTTATGCCTTCATGTAAAGGAGGTGATGTAATGGAGTATGTCTTTTCTTGATTTAGCTTAGCTTAGTAGCTTATTACCACTCTGTCGCCCAAGCGCTTTGCCATGATGCTTTTAATCTCACGCAGCTCATTATAGCGTTTCATGATGCTGTTGCATTGCGTTTCGTCGTTGATCACAGCGGGGTCTTGCAGGGCAAACATGATATGCTTCAACTCCTCGCTGACAATGGCATATTTGAAGTTTATCATCAACCGGGGGATTAGCTCATAAAGGCGTTCTTCATCCGTCACCATTTGTTCTATCTGTGATTTCCTCAACTGATAGCGGTTGCTGATCAGTTCCACGCTCAGTTTGCTGATGACGGGGTCGGGGTGTGCCACGAAATAACGTTCGGCTATAAAGCCTTCGTTATGTATGCGTTCGGCAGCCTCCGACAGGATTTGCCGGTGAAGCGGATTGTGGAAGGCAAGTTCGTCTTCCTTCAAATCATTTATGATGTATTCGGTAACGGTGACGGGTATTTCCTGCCCTTCGCCATTGGGGACTTTGCACATCACCCTCTCTCCATAGCGGACTAGCATTTGCAGAATCAGCCGCTCGTATTTATAAAATTCCTGCCCTTCCTTGCCATCTTGCGGAATGAAAGACACGTAATCGTCCGACGGCGGGAAAGGAACCGCTTCTTCGGGTGGAAAACCGGAAGGGGGAAAGGCTTCGGGGGGATAAGTGCCGGACGGTTGCGAATCACCGGCAGGAACCTGTGCAGGGGCATTGCCGCCGTCAGTGATGCCTGCTTCCGCATTCGCCCGTGCGGCATTGGCGGAACGGCGTTCCCGTTCGGCACGCTCTGCCTGTTTTTCGGCCTGCATTTCCCGGCGTTTGGCAACTTCGGACACCAGTAGTTTATCTTCTACACGCAGCAGTTGGGCGCATTCCTTGATATACACATCACGTACAATGGCTTCCGGAATAATCGAAATGCTTTGCACCAGGTTACTTATCAGTTCTGCACGTTTTATCGGATCCTTGCCTGCATCCTCCAGCAGCAGGTTGGCTTTGAAACGGATAAAGTCTGTTTCATTTTTCTGTATGAATTCCTGAAATTCAGTAGCGTTGTGCTTGCGTGCGAAGGAGTCCGGGTCGTCACCGTCGGGGAGCAGGCAGACTTTGATGTTCATGCCCTCTTCCAGCAGCATGTCTATCCCTCGGATGGACGCTTTGATACCGGCGGCATCACCGTCGTAAAGTACGGTCATGTTGTTGGTGAAACGGTGGATCATGCGTATCTGTCCGGGAGTCAGCGCCGTGCCCGAAGAAGCGACTACATTCTCGATGCCCGATTGATGCATGGAGATAACATCCGTATAGCCTTCCACCAGGAAGCAACGGTCTTGCTTCACAATGGCTTGCTTGGCAAAGTAAATGCCGTATAGTTCGTTGCTCTTATGATAGATTTCCGATTCGGGAGAGTTGACATACTTTACTTTCACCCCTTTGGTGGCACCGGCAAGTACACGCCCTCCGAAAGCTACTACTTTTCCGGACAAAGTATGTACCGGGAAGATGACGCGTCCCCAGAAACGGTCGCGCAGGCGATGGTCGTCCGTCTCATAACAGAGTCCGGTTTTTAGAAGGAAATCCTTCTTATAGCCCTTTTGCAAAGCTTCCTGTGCGAGGGCGTCATGGCTTTCCGTGCAATAACCCAGCTGGAACTTCTCGATGATGTCATCCCGGAAACCACGGTTGCGGAAGTATGCCATGCCGATGCTGCGTCCATCTACATGGTTGCGGAGGATATTCCGGAAATAGTCGCGTGCAAAGCTGTTGACGATGAACAGGCTTTCCCGTTCGCTTTGCGCTATTTTTTCCTCGTTGGAGAGTTCCCTTTCTTTGATTTCTATGCCGTATTTCTTGGCAAGGTATTTCAGTGCTTCGGGATAGGACATCTGCTCATGCTCCATGATGAAGTGCACGGCATTTCCACCTTTTCCGCACGCAAAACACTTGCACAACCCTTTGGAGGGCGATACATAAAAGGAAGGGGTTTTATCGTCATGGAAAGGACACAAGCCCACATAGTTGACGCCGCGTTTGCGCAGGGTGACGAAGTCCGATACCACATCGGTGATTTGTGCGGCGTCGAGTATGCGGTCTATGGTGGCTTGGTCTATCATTGCTGTTTTTATGTTTGCGCAAAAGTACATGATATTTCTTGAATAATCAAGTGCTTCGGCTAGGAACGAGGTTTAGAGTGAATCTGAGGGGACAGATTCTCTATTTGATTTTTTCCCGTATTTTGGTCAGATACTTCTTCATCCCTTCCGCGTCTTTCTTTTCGATGATTTCAAGCAGATTCTTCAACTCGGTACGAATGTTGGTTACTTGTGACGGGGTACGCGGGTTGAAAAGTATCTCTTGCAGCAGATAATCATCTTCACTCAGCAATCCCTTGGCAATGGCCATGTGCTTCTTGAAAGTCGTACCCGGCGCCTCCTGGTGCTTCATCACTGCGGCGAACACGAAGGTGGAAACAAACGGGATGGACAGGGAGTATGCCACTGTTTCGTCGTGCTCGTCGAAGGTATATTCAAAGATGTTCAGTTTCAAGGTCTGGTACAGATCCTTGAAGAATATTTTTCCCAGATGGTCGCCTTCGCTGATGATGATGGCATTCTCGCTGCCCAGATTGCTCAGGCTGGCAAAAGTAGGCCCGAACATGGGATGAGTCGATACATAGCGGAAACCACTTTCCTCATAGAATTTCTTCAGTCCTGTTTTTACCGAAGCGATGTCGCTGATGATGCAGTCTTTGGGAAGCACCGGCAACACGTGCCGGAAAGCGTCCAGTGTGTATTTCACCGTGGCGGCATTGATGACCAGCTCCGGCTCGAATTCCTTGATTTCCTCCAGGGTGGTGAAACGGTAGGTGTTATAGACAAAACGCAATTGGTGCGGGTTGACGTCGAACACGGCCGTCTCGTGCTGAAAACTCAGCATGTCTGTAAAGAAGGAACCCATTTTGCCGGCTCCAAGTATTAGTATTCTCATATATTTCACTTATTTATGATTTCCATTTGCTGCCTCACGCTCTCTTCGTGTATCGCTTCGAACACTTTCTTGATGAAATCTGAGTCCATGCCGCAAAGAGCACCTTGCGAACCGCGCTTTTCAAGAATCTCGTTATAGCGTCCGGTTTGCAGGATGGTCATGTCATGCTCCTTCTTGTATGTGCCGATTTCACGTGCCACACGCATCCGCTTGGCCAGTTCCTGGATAAGGTTGTTGTCGCATTCGTCAATCTGTTTGCGCAATTCGCTGAGGTTCTCCGTGCTTTGCGTTTCCTTGCGGATGACGAGCAGGTTGAGGATATAGTCCAATACATCCGGAGTGACTTGCTGGGCGGCGTCGCTCCAGGCACAGTCCGGATTGCAGTGGCTCTCTATGATCAAGCCGTTGAAACCTAAGTCCATGGCCTGTTGGCAGAGGGGAGCGACCAGTTCACGCTTTCCGCCGATGTGGCTCGGGTCGCAGAGGATGGGCAGGTTCGGAATGCGTCGGCGCAGCTCGATGGGGATATGCCATTGGGGCAGGTTGCGGTAGAGCTTCTTGTCGTAGCTGCTGAATCCGCGGTGGATGGCGCCCAGGCGCTTCAGACCCGCGTTGTTGATGCGTTCCAAGGCTCCAATCCATAATTCAAGGTCCGGATTTACCGGGTTCTTTACGAACACAGGGATATCGACCCCTTTAAGTGCGTCGGCTATTTCCTGTACGGCAAAGGGGTTTGCAGTGGTGCGTGCGCCTATCCATAGAATGTCGACTCCGGCTTTTAAGCATTCATACACGTGCTTGGCGGTGGCTACTTCCGTAGAAACATACATGCCGGTTTCTTTTTTCACCTCTTTCAGCCAAGCCAGACCGTCCACGCCGATGCCTTCGAATCCGCCCGGTTTGGTGCGTGGTTTCCAAATGCCTGCACGATATATCTTGAGGCCTTTGTCGGCCAATTGTTTGGCGGTGCTCATCACTTGTTCTTCGGTTTCAGCACTGCAAGGACCGGCGATGACCAGGGGACGTTTGTCTTCAATACCTTCCAGCTTGATGGGTTCTAATTCGAGTTCCATATTCTTTATTTGTTTAATTATCTTATACGTATATATTTTTTTCTTATAACTTTTCTTCCTCTCGGAAAGTCCTTCGGAAAGCGGTTTTTAAGATTTACTAAAACAGGGAGGAAGATTTAGTAAATCTCTACCGATGTTTCAGTAAATCTCCGGAGAGAATTTAGTAAACGGAGATTCCCGTTTCATTGGGAAAATCCTCTTTTGTAAATATTTATATTATTCTTCTGATACGTTCCAAGGCTTCCGCCAATTTGTCTTCCTTGCAGCACAAGGAGATACGGATGTATCTTTTCCCGTTGCTTCCGAAGATAAATCCCGGAGTCATGAACACCCTTGCCTCATGCAGCACCCGTTCCGTCAGTTCTTCAACGTCGGTGCAAGTGTCGGGTATCTTGCCCCAAAGGAACATGCCTACCTGGTTTTCATCGTAGGTGCATCCCAGTGCGTGCATGATTTCACCTGCCAGTCGGCGGCGGTTGCGGTAATTCTTGTTGTTGCCTTCATACCAGTCTTTTTCTGCTTCCAGGGCTTTGGCGGCGGCCAGTTGCATGGCACGGAACATGCCGCTGTCGATGTTGCTCTTCACCTTCAGTATCCATTGCACGAAGTCGGCATTCGAGGCGAGCATGCCGATACGCCATCCCGGCATATTATGGCTCTTGCTCATGGAATTGAATTCAATGCAACGATCCTTGGCTCCGGGCACGCTGAGGATGCTGACGGGGTGCTCGTTCAGAATGAAGCTGTACGGATTGTCGTTGACGATGACGATGTCTTTCCGGCGGGCAAAGTCAACCAGCTTCCGGTAGAGTTCCGGAGTGGCGTTGGCTCCGGTAGGCATGTTGGGGTAGTTGGTCCACATCAGCTTTACGCGGCTCATGTCCATCTTCTCCAGTTCATCGAAGTCGGGCATCCAGCCGTTTTCCTCTTTCAGGTTGTAATTCACCACTTCGGCGCCGAGTATCTTGCTCAGTGAAGTGTAGGTGGGATATCCGGGATTGGGCACCAGCACCTGCTCTCCGGGATTGACGAACGCCAGGGTTACGTGCAGGATACCTTCCTTGGAACCGATGAGCGGCTGTATTTCCGTGTTCGGGTTCAGCTCTACACCGTACCATTTCCGGTACCAGCCGGCAAAGCTGCAACGTAGTTCAGGAATTCCGATATAGGGCATATAACCGTGGCCGCCGGGGTTGTGCGCTGCCTCACAAAGAGTTTCGACGGTGCTTTCCGAAGGTGGCATATCCGGGCTTCCGATACCCAGGCTGATTACGTCTTTTCCTTCGGCGTTCATTTGCGCCACTTCTTTCAGCTTCTTCGAGAAGTAGTATTCACTTACGCTTGCCAGGCGGTCGGCAGGCCGGATTTTAGATGCTTGATTTTCCATCTTCGTATTCTCCTAATATTTTAAGTTCTTTAGTCAGCGGGGCGATGGCTGCAATAGCTTGTTTATATCTCAGTACATTGTCAAAAACAACATCCACATAAAATTGATATTCCCATTCGCGTCCGATGATGGGCAGGGATTGTATCTTTGTCAAGTTTATGCTGTAGAAGGACAGGATGGACAGTACCTGCGAAAGGCTCCCTTCGGTATGCGGAAGAGTGAATACCATGCTTGCCTTGTTGACTTCTTTGTGGCGGTGGCGGTTCAGTTCATCCACTTGCCAGGGGTCGGCCACAACCAGGAAACGGGTGAAGTTGTGTTTGTTGGTTTCAATCCCTTCCTGCAGGACTTTCATGCCGTAACGTTCGGCGGCTGCCTTGGAGCAGATGGCGGCATGCCCTTTCAGGTTTTCTGTTTTGATGATTTCGGCGCTGCGGGCTGTATCTTCACCTTCCACCACTTTGATCTTGGGGTGGCGGGCAAGGAACTCACGGCATTGCATCAGGGCGATAGGGTGTGAATTGACTTCCGTAATGTCGTCCCAATCTTCTTCGGGCAGGCAGACGAAGCTGTGGGATATGCGTAGCTTGTATTCTCCTACGATTTGTGTCCCGCTTTGGCGCAGCAACTCATTGTTGTGCAGCAAACTGCCTGCGATGGTGTTTTCTATGGCCAACATTCCTATCGTCTGGCTGTCTTTCTTTACGGCAGCAAACACGTCTTCAAAGTCGGCGCAACAGATTAATTCTATTTCCTCTCCTGCAAAGTACTTGTGGGCGGCGATGTCGTGATACGAGCCTAATGTTCCTTGAATGGCTACCTTTTTCATTATCGGATATTTGTTTTCTTAAATGTATTCTACAAAAAAAATCCCGCTTCCATGCGATGGAGCGGGATCAGTATATTTACTTGGTTCTCTATTCAGTTCTTAAGCATCACTGTCACTTGATACATACAAACTCCCGCTCTACTTTCTGGCTAAAGTAAAAGTAAAAAAAGAAGTAATATGCATAAGTAAATGAGTTCATACTTGTATTCTCTGTTTTTGAATTATGCGACAAAAGTAATGCTTTTCTTTTATATACAAACAAAAAACTATCTTTTTTTTGAGGAGAGTAACATATTTACTTATTTCCTGTTTACAGTCCTAATATATTTCCGGTAGTTCCTCCCGGCTGGTTGCCGTATTGTCCGTTGAAGTTTTGTACATCCTTCGGATTTAACTCCAGCCCTTTTTTCATGTCTTCTATGGAGCCTTCCTTGTCTCCGTTCAGCAGTTTGGCGTGGCCGCGTTCGTGGTAGGCTTCCGCAAAGTTCGGGTTCAATTCGATGGCTTCGTCAAAGAGCGCAATGGCTTCGGCCAATTTTTTTTGTGTAATGTAAAGCTGGCCCAAGTAGAGGAAGGCCTGTTCGTTGAATGGGTTTAGTTCCGTAACGTTCCGGTAGTCGTTTTCGGCTTCTTCACCGGCGCCGGTCGCTTCCTTTATCTTGCCGCGGAGCAGGAGGGCGTTTTCGTCTTCCGGATCTTGTGCCAGAATGGCATGGATGTCTTCCATGGCTTCTTTGTATTGCTGCATCTTTGCCAAGGCTTCTGCGCGGAGCAACCGGGCTTCGACAAAGTCATCCTTCAGCACGATGGCTTTGGTGAGGTGGGCGATGCACATGATACCGTCTCCCTGTCCGTTGTCTGCTTTGCCAAGCAGGTAGTGTGCCATGGCATTGCCCTCTTCCATCTCGATGACTTTCTTGGCAGCCTTGGCCATGGCAGGGTAATCTTCCTGCATATAGCATAGGTTGGCGAGCGTGAGGTAGGTGGAAGCATGTTCCGGTTCCAGTTCAATCATGCGCTCCAGGAGTTTGCGGCCTTCGTCAAGGCTGCCGGTCTGTATATATACCTGTGACAGATAGCCCATGGTCTCGAAGTCTTCTTGCAGGGCAAGGGCCTCCGTAAAGCATTTGATGGCGTAGTCTGTACGTCCCATGCGTTGGGCGCGCATACCGTCATACTTGAATATTTCAAAGTTTTTCTGAGTGTTTTTTTGTTTTTCATCTGCCGGGTTTTCTGATTTGCCGGAGAAAAAAGATTTAAAGAATCCCATATATGACAAATTAAAGATTAAGAATTAAAAAGAAAAGGCGGGCAACGGCTGATAAGGTATTTCTCTTCAGCGGCAAGGCATTCTTTTCCAACGGCAAAAGTAATGAATTATTTTTTGATTTGCAGCATTCCGTTGGCAGCAATTATTTTACCTTCCTCCAGCAATAGATGCAATGCTTCGGTGAGGGCTTCTTTCCCGCCGGGCATCTTTTCCGCCAGGGCGGCAGGTGTCATCTCTTGTTCGGACAAGATTTGGAGTATCTCTCCAAAGAGTTCTTTGGCAGGCCGTTTGTCGGCGCTCTGCCTGTTCCTAAGGCTGATGCAGGTGTCACACTGTCCGCAGTCATGCCCGTTGGATTCTCCGAAATAGCGCAACAGCATACGGCTGCGGCATACGGTATCATTGGTCACATAGTCCAGCATGGCTTCGATGCGTTTCTCGTAACGCTTTTTGCGTTCTTCATATACACCGGGGGGAATTTGCAGGTGGCGCGTTTCTATCCGTTCGCGTGTATATATAATATAAGGTGTCTTTTTGCGTGGGATATAGCTTACTATCCTCAGCTTGGCAAGGCGGACAAGCTGTTCGTATATTTGCTTGCGGGTCAGTCCGGCACGTGCGGCGAGTAATTCTTCACTGATGAAGGCATGGTCGGTGAACAAGCCGGTGTAGGAACGGAGTATGATTTGGATTAGCCTGTCCGTCTCCTCGCCCATTCCCCTCAGTCTGTAGAGCTCGTCCCTTTGTATGGAGAATTTTAGCCTGGAGGCATTGTCCTGCTCGTCGGTGTATTCCAGATAACCGGCTTGGGTCAATATCTTCAAGGCGCTATCTACCGGGACAGGGAAGTACTTGAATTTCCGGCAGAAGTCTTCGATGTTGAATTCGCGTATGCAGCCCTGGCCGTCTCCCATTGCCATCTGGTAATAGTATTGCAGGTGCTCATAGACTTGCCTGATGTAGTCTTTCTCCGGAAAAGTATCGGGGATGCGTTTGTGGAGTGTCGTCTTGTCTGACCTGGAATAGAGGATAACCGCGTAAGCCTTTTCTCCGTCACGCCCGGCACGTCCGGCTTCCTGAAAGTAGGCCTCTATGGAATCCGGTAAGTCCAGGTGGATGACGATGCGTACATCCGGTTTGTCGATTCCCATACCGAATGCGTTGGTTGCCACTATGACACGGCTTTCACCTGTCTGCCAGCGTTGTTGGCGGATATCCTTGGTCGCGTCGTCCAGCCCGGCGTGATAGAAGTCGGCGGTGATATGTTCGTTGTGCAGCAACTCGGCTATTTCCTTGGTGCGGCGGCGATTGCGTACGTATATGATGGCGCTGCCGGGCATCCGGCGCAGAATGTGCAGCAGTTCTCCCGTCTTGTTGTCCGTATTGCGGACGATATAGGCGAGGTTCCTGCGCTCGAAGCTCATCCGGAATACATTCTCTTTCCGGAAGCGGAGGCGCGCTTGTATGTCTTTCACCACTTCCGGCGTGGCGGTGGCTGTCAGGGCAAGTACGGGTACGTCTGGCAGTATATCCCGTATCTCGGCTATCTTGAGATAGGCGGGGCGGAAGTCATACCCCCACTGCGAGATGCAATGGCTTTCGTCAACGGTGATCATGCTGATTTTCATCTTCTGCAATTTGGTGCGGAAGATTTCCGTATCAAGCCGTTCGGGGGAGATGTAGAGGAATTTGTAGTTGCCGAAGATGCAGTTTTCCAGGGTTGTGAGGATTTCCTGCCGGCTCATGCCGGAATAGATTGCCAGTGCCTTGATTCCCAGCTTCTTGAGATTCTGCACTTGGTCTTTCATCAATGCGATCAGGGGGGTGACGACGAGGCATAGGCCTTCTTTGGCGAGTGCCGGCACCTGGAATGTGATGGACTTGCCTCCACCGGTAGGCATGAGTCCCAAGGTGTCTTTGTCTTCGCCTATGCTATTGATGATATCTTCCTGGATACCCCGGAAGTTGTCATATCCCCAGTATTGCTTCAAAAGCCTCACCCCCGGCCCCTCTCCGGAAGAGAGGGGAGGGGAGGAAATGGGGTCAGGAATTATTGTAAGGTCTTCTGCGCCCTTTTGAGGCGGAGTGGAATTCTCATTATGAATTTGCTTCTCCATAAATCTTGCCTTCTGGGATAGCCCGGCTACCTCTTCTCCCCTCTCTTCCGGAGAGGGGACGGGGGAGGCTTCTTTTAGTTTGGCTTAATGTCTTCAATCTGTAACTGTACTTCCCCCCGTTTGTGGGTGTTTTCCTCAATGGTATAGCAGATATCGAATGAACGCTTGGTCTTGATGAAGCGTACGTGGGAACTCTGGCCGAAGGCAATACCGTTCATGACGTTGTTCGACTTGTTATCTACCAGTTCCAGTTTGATATGTTCCTGGTCGCGTCCCACAACTTTGCTGGTACCGTAGTCGTAAACATTATGTGTACAGAATATCGGTTTTACATTGTCCGGGCCGAACGGGTTGAATTTCTTCAGGTCACTGCAGAACTTCGGAGTAATGTCCCTGAAGTCGATTTCAGCGTTGATGTCGATTAACGCGCTGGTTTGTTCGGGAAGTATATGCTCGGAGACGAAGTTCTCGAAACGCTCCGTGAAAGCGGGCACGTTCTCCACTTTCATGGAGAGTCCGGCGGCATATGTATGCCCTCCGAAGTTTTCCAGCAGGTCGCGGCAATGTTCTATGGCCTTGTAGACATCAAAGCCGGAAACAGAGCGGGCGGAACCGGTCGCCATATCGTCCGTACGTGTCAATACCACCGCAGGACGATAGTATATTTCCGTCAGGCGGGAGGCTACGATGCCGATGACACCTTTGTGCCAGTCTTCGTTGTACAGGACGATGGAACGTCGTTCGGCAAGTCCCTCCAGGTCGGCGACAATCTGGTTCGCTTCTTCCGTCATGCTTTTGTCCAGGTCCTTGCGCGTCTCGTTGTATTGGTTGATTTGGCTTGCTTTTTCCAAAGCGAGCGAGAAATCCTTTTCCGTCAGCAAATCCACGGCCTCTTTACCGTTCTGGATGCGTCCGGAGGCGTTGATGCGCGGTCCTATCTTGAAAACGATGTCGCTTACGGTGATTTCCTTTTCTGTCAGCCCGCATACATCGATAATTGCTTTCAGACCTACACTGGGGTTGCTGTTCAGCTGTTTCAGCCCATGATAGGCAAGAATGCGGTTTTCCCCCATGATGGGTACTATATCCGAAGCGATGCTTACGGCGACCAAGTCCAGCAAGGGGATCAGATGGTGAAACTCGATTCCGTTGCTGATGGCGAATGCCTGCATGAATTTGAATCCTACGCCACAGCCGGAAAGGTGCTCGTACGGGTAAGTGTTGTCTTCCCGTTTGGCATTCAGGATAGCTGCCGCAGGAGGCAATGTGTCATCGGGAACATGGTGGTCGCAGATGATGAAGTCAATGCCTTTCTCTTTGGCGTATGTGATTTCATCTACAGCCTTGATGCCGCAATCCAACACGATAATCAGTCCTACACCGGTTTCCGCGGCATAATCCACACCTTTGGTCGAAACTCCGTACCCCTCGTTGTAGCGGTCGGGAATGTAGTAATCAATGTTCGAATAGAACTGTTGAATGAACTTGTAAACGAGAGCCACAGCCGTGGTTCCGTCCACATCATAATCTCCATAAATCAGAATGCGCTCTTTCTTTCCCATTGCCTTGTTCAGGCGCTCTACGGCCACATCCATATCCTTCATGAGGAAAGGGTCGTATAAATCCGGTAGTTGCGGGCGGAAAAACTTCCGGGCATCTGCTGCCGTATGTATTCCCCGCTCCACCAGCAGTCTCCCAAGTATCGGGCTAATTCCCAAATCTAGGGCCAGTTGTTGGCTTATTTCTGCCTGTTCGGATGTAATGGGTTGATAATTCCATTTGTGAGTCATTTTATATATTATTTTTTCTTTCTTCTGTCTCAAGGTGTCGGAGGCTAAAACCCCAACAAGCTGTAAAGGTATGAAAAACTCTTGAAATGGAAGTGAATTCTATAGAAAATCTTCTTTATGTGTCGTTTTCTCTACTGAAATTCCTTTATTTTTGCAGCAGCTAAAAAAAAGACGTTTATGCTTACTTTTATCTCTTGTGCAAAGACAATGGCGTCACGCTGTTCTGTGGTTGTGCCCGGAATGACCGTTCCGCAGTTTGAAACCGAAGCGGTGCGGAATGCGCTGGATATGTCACGATATTCTTCGGCTGAGTTGGAAAAGCTTCTCCGCGTGAATGCGAAGCTTGCAGCCGAGAACCGTTTGCGCTATCATGATTTCTGTTCGGAGGACAATCATCCGATGCCGGCCATTTGTGCCTATACAGGAGCTGTCTATAAACGTATTCTTCCCAAGGACTTTTCCGCTGATGACTTTAACTACGCTCAGGAACATCTGCGTATCACTTCTTTTCTTTACGGGTTGCTTCGTCCTTTGGATGGAATCAAGCCTTATCGCCTTGAAGGTGATGTACGTTTGCCCGAGAAAGGTGGCGCCTCTATGTTTGACTATTGGAAGCCCCTGCTGACGGATTGCTTTATCGCCGAGATCAAGCGCCAAGGGGGCGTGCTTGTCAACCTGGCAAGCGGGGAAATGAAAGATTTGTTTGACTGGAAAAGAGTAGAGGAGGAAGTACGTGTCATTACTCCGGAATTTCATGTATATAAAGGTGGACTGCTCAAAACGGTTGTTGTTTATGCTAAGATGTGCAGAGGAGAGATGGTGCGCTTCATCGTCAAGAACCGCATAGAATGCCCCGAAGATTTAAGGGCTTTTACCTGGGAGGGCTTTGCTTGGGATGAGAGCCGTAGTGCGGATGATCATTTGCAGTTTGTGTTGTAGTTTGCGCAAAATGAAGAATTAAATGCGTGATTGAGGATAATAAAAGAAAACAAGCTTTCTACATTTGCATACGTCAAACTTAGGAGTCGTATGTTATGAAACAGAACAGGATGCAGATTATTTGTCTTTTGGTTTTAGTCATGTCTGTGTGGAACTTTCCGGTCCATGCCGGGAATACCGGTCTTCAGGATGTCAGTGCAAAAATGTGTGGGGATGGTGAATCTGCGTTACGACCGGAGTGGATGAAGTCTCTCCATGATTCACTTCCAGTATGTAAGATATCTATTCCCGGTACGCATGACAGTGGCGCTGTTAGAGGAGGGCAAATGCTGAAAACGCAATCTACGGATATTTCCGCCCAGTTGCAGCAAGGTATTCGTGCTTTTGATATTCGCTTAAAGAAGAAAAACGGTAAATTGGGGGTTTTTCATAGTCGTGCTTTTCAAAGTATATATTGGGAAGATGATGTATTGTCTGCTTTCATTGACTTTCTGCAGGCGCATCCTTCCGAAATCCTGATCGTTTCACTGAAAAGGGAGGGAGGCGAGCCACTGGATTATGCTTCTCTACTGTCTGCTTCTTTGAGTGTCCCTGCACATCAGCGTTATTTTGTGGTGGATTTTCGTCCGGAACTGACATTGGGGGACTGCCGGGGGAAGATTCTTTTTCTGCACAGAGACTATGCAATGGATAACTATCCGGGAGCTGCATGTATAGGTTGGGAGGATAATGAAACTTGTTTGCTCACCCTTCGCGACAAAGGTGGTAAGGGAGGAATGGCCTTACTTGAAGATGAATACCAATATGGGTCGGACGAGGAGGCCGGAAAGAAGATAGATGTTTGTATTCGCAATATTGACAAGATATCTGCCGAGCCGTTTTTCTCATATCGGTGGGGGATTACTTTTGTAAGTGCGACAGGCTTTCCCTTAGTGACTCCTAAAGTATTTGCTGATAAGGTAAACAAGCCTATTGCTGATTATCTGATGAAAGAGAATAAACGGAATTGCGGTATTGTGTTCATTGATTTTGTCGGAGAACTAAGCGGAAAAGATTTAGTGGAATATTTGATTGATAGCAACGTTTGCGCAAAATGAAGATTTATATGCGCAATTGGGAATATCTGTGAAAAAGTATTTATCTAGTTTTGCACATGTTGAAAACCTTAATGTTATATACTATGAAACTGTCAATTGATTTAGGAGGAACCAATATCCGAGTAGCACAAGTGGAAGAAGGACGGTGCTTGAGTAAAGTGTCAGTACCCTGTTTGGCTCAGCAAGATGCCCCCATTGTGCTGGACCAGCTTTTTCAACTCGTCCGCAGTATGATGAATGAGCAGGTAGATGGTATCGGTATCGGTGTCCCTTCCATTGTTGATTCAGAGAAAGGAATTGTATATAATGTGGCAAACATTTCTTCTTGGAAAGAAATACGCTTAAAGGAAATTTTGGAGAATGAATTCAACGTTGCGGTTGCCATTAATAATGATTCCAACTGTTTTGCTTTGGGAGAGAGTTTGTACGGTGAAGGAAAGCCTTATGACAACATGGTAGGCGTTACTATCGGGACGGGTATTGGGGCTGGTGTCATCATTGGTCGCCGTTTGTATGGCGGGCAATTCATGGGAGCCGGTGAAATAGGTTCATTCCCTTATTTAGACGCTGATTTTGAGCGTTATTGCAGTAGTTTCTTTTTTAAACGCCATGATACTACCGGTGCGGCGGCAGCTGAAAATGCTCGGCAAGGAGAACAGGCTGCATTGGATATTTGGAAAGAGTTTGGGATGCATCTGGGTAATCTTGTGAAGGTGATTCTTTTTGCCTATGCTCCTCAGGCTATTGTTCTGGGGGGAGGTATAGTAGCTGCTTACCCTTTCTTTAAAGATGCCATGGAATATACAATGCAAAGTTTTCCTTATAGAGTCATGTTGGATAATGTGAGGGTGATAGCTTCGCATCAAAATGATTCCAGCCTGCTAGGTGCTTCTGCTCTTCTTGAGTAAAAATTCTGATATTATCTGATTAGAAAATATTAAACTGTTTATTGTTGTATTATTTTACATTATAAAAGAGTATCAGAGACTTATTCCCTTTGTAATAACTATGTAATTCCGCTTTCTGACCTTTGTGGCGGAATTATAATTTTCTATATTATAAACTTTAAATTTTGAATGCATGAAACAGGTAAATCTTAGAATCTATCGAACGATTCTGACTCTATTGTTGGGGCTGTTTTTTTTCACAGGTGCTTATGCACAGCAGATTTCTGTGAAAGGAACAGTAAAGGATCAGGCTGGCGAACCTATAATTGGTGCCAATGTATTAGTAAAAGGGACGACCAATGGAGTGATTACAGACATTGACGGTAAGTTTCTGTTGTCGGCTGCCAAGGGTAATATATTAGTGATTAGCTTTGTGGGCTATACTTCTCAAGAAATACCGGTGACAGGAAAAGAACTGGCTGTAATTTTGAAGGAAGATACTGAACTCTTGGATGAGGTGGTGGTCTTGGGTTATGGAGCCAGTGCGCGTAAACAAGACCTGTCCGCTTCGGTAGGCGTAGTGAGCAATGCTGAGGAACTGGCTGCGCGTCCGGTAACTTCTACAGAGGGGATGTTGCAAGGACAGTTGCCGGGTGTTACCATTCAGGCTGACGGCGGTGACCCCACTTCCTCTCCTTCTATTGTCATTCGTGGTCAAGGCTCACAAGATGGTGATAATGTGCTTTGGGTTGTGGACGGAGTACCGGGTGCCCCCATCGCTTCCATGAATGATATTGAGAGCATTGTGGTGTTGAAGGATGCCGCTTCGGCCGCTATTTATGGAGCGCAGTCTGGTGCGGGTGGTGTGGTGCTGGTCACTACCAAAAAAGCTAAAGAAGGTGCGCCGTCACTGACATACGACGGTACTTTTGGTATTCGTCAGGCTACCAATCTGATAGAGCCGCTGAACGCTGAACAGCAATTGGAAATGCGCAAGATGTCTTATGCGAATGCGGGGCTTACATTGCCTGATGGCTGGGATGTAAACAAGAATCCTTGGATAGGAACTACCCGGACCAATTGGATGGACGAGATTTTCCGCACGGCTTTCTATCAGCGTCACAATGTGGCTTTAAATGTAGGTACGGAGAATTTTACACACCGTCTGTCTTTTGCTTATGACAATGATGAAGGTGTGCTGATTAATACTTTCAAAAAGAACTTGTCATTACGTTACAATAGTAAATTTAAACTGAACAAGTGGGTGAGCATCAGTGAAGACTTTACTTGGCAGAATACGAGTAGCCGTTCCAAGAACACGGACAACGACGCTTTTACAGGCCCTATTATATCGGCAATCTACATGCCTGCCAGCGCTACTGTTTACAATCCGTTGGATGGAAGCTATGGTGGTACTACAACAGAAGATCCTGAATACATCAAGAAGTATGGAAGTAACTTTGCGGATGCCCATGGTGATGCGGTGAACCCGGTTCGTTTGCTCGAAGCAGAAAACGTTTATGACAAGACGAGTGATGTGTGGAGTACTACCAGCTTGAATATCGACAACGTGGTTCCGGGCTTGAAGTTTGTCAGCCGCTTTACTTATAACTTGCGTACAAATCACTTTAAGAAGTTCAATCCTATTCGTGATGAAGTGGGTAAACCGGTTCTCAGCAACAACCTGCAGGAAACCACTTATCGTGCCGACGCTTGGAAGACAGAAAATACGCTGACTTACGACAATACTTTCGGCGACCATACAATAGGTGTATTATTGGCCACCACTGCCGATCATAGTGAGACGCGCGGTTTGGAGGTGACGGGTACTGACCTTGCTGACGAATCCGCCTATCTACAGTATCTGGCTTATGCCAAATCGTTGAAGGCTACCGACTACCTGACCGGTCCTGATGCCAATGTGTCTTTGATTAGCCGTTTGGCTTATTCGTATGCTGACCGTTATTTCTTTACGGCTTCTTTCCGTCGTGACTATGCCGGTCGTTTGCCCAAGGAGAATAACTATGGCGACTTCCCTGCTTTCACTTTAGGATGGAAAATCTCAAATGAATCGTTCTTTAAGAAAAGCGATTTCATCAGTCTGCTGAAGGTGCGTGCCTCTTGGGGACGTATCGGTAACCTCGCTTCTGTGCCTATGGCTTATAAGTCACCGGTGCTTGACAAGACCAGCTGGAACGAACAAGCCCAGTATGGCCCTGCTTCAAATTCCGTATGGGGCAACATCGTTTTTATTCCGACGGATGCCTTGAATGTTGATTTGACTTGGGAAACTTCGGAGCAGACAGACTTGGGGTTGGATTTAGAGATGTTCAATAACCGTCTGTCATTGTCGATGGATTATTTTGATAAGCGCACATTCAATCTTATTCAGGGGCGTACCATGGACTGGCCGCAGACTATCGGTGTGAAACGCCAGTTTGTAAATCTGGGCGAGGTACGTAACCGTGGTTTTGAATTATCTGCTAACTGGAGTGATAAAATCAATAAAAATCTTTCATATTTTGTATCAGGTAATTTCTCTTATTTGAAGAACTGGGTTTCGGACATCGGCGTGAAAAATGCTGACGGTAGTTCGGGAGTATGGACCAGTGAAAAGACTTTCCGCAATCTGCCTTACATGATTCAGTCTGCCGAAGGAAAACCGGTGAACTCTTTCTACTTGATTAAGACTGACGGCATTTTCCAAAGCGACGAGGAGGCTGCCAACTATAAAAATGCTAAAGGAGAGCGCATTCAGCCGGAAGCCCAAGCCGGTGACTTGAAATTCGTGGATTACAACGGTGATGGAAAAATCAGCGATGATGACCGTCAGTATATGGGTAATGCCATGCCTAAGACAACCTTTGCCTTTACGCTGGGTTTGACATGGAAAAAACTTTCTGTCAGTGCCATGTTCCAAGGTGTAGGCGGTGCACAAGCGCTTTATGTAGGTAAGTCTATGATATTGAGTGATGTGGAAGGAAGTTTCAATCGTTCGGCTGAAATCTTGAATGCTTGGAGTCCTACAAATACGGGATCGAGTATTCCTCGTCTTTCCAAGTTGGATAACAATAAAAATTTTACCCGTCCATCAGACTATTTCTTGGAGAACTCATCTTACTTACGGTTCAAGAACTTTACTGTATCTTATGATTTGAGCGATGTATTCCGCAAGTGGGTTCATTTGAACGAACGCAACAGCCGCCTTTCTGTTTACTTCAGCGGTGAGAATCTGGCTACATTTACCGGATACTCGGGCGTAGATCCCGAATGTGGCGGATGGGATGCTCTGAAATACCCGGTGTCGCGTGTGTTGTCGGTAGGTGTGAAACTGACTTATTAATAACATGAAGATAGAAATGATTATGAAAAAAAATATATTATTTTTAGCTGTGTCGGCTGCACTGTTGACAAGCTCTTGCAGTGATTTCCTGGATGTGCAGCCAGAAGGGAACGCCACTATCAATGCTTATTTCTTAAACGACCAACAAGCCATTGATGCAGTTGACGGATTGTACGAACGATTCCATCAGGAGGCTCTTTATGGGCGTGAGCTTTTTTGGGAGCAGGGAGCTGCTTGCGATGTGGTATGGGGACGTACCCGTAGTTATATGGATTTGGCTCTTTTTACAAATGACGCTTCCAGTTCCACTCCGTTGAATGGTATTTTTGAAACGCTCTATAAGGTGATGGCTCGTTCCAATTGGGTCATAAAAAGTTTGTTGAATAAGGAAAAGAAAACAACCCTTACGCCCGTAGAGACACGAAGCTTGGGTGAGGCTTATTTTACTCGTGGATGGGCACACTTTTTGATAGCCTATCGTTATGGATTGCCCGAACAAGGAGTACCTTTTGTTCGCTATGAAGATTTTGAAGGTGACTATGATTACTCTATTCCACCACAGCAGAAATCCGTGCAGGACAACTATCGGATGATTATTGAAGACATGGATTGGGCTATAGAACGTCTGCCCCGTCTGGAAGACTATGATGCGGAGAACGTCGGGCGTGCGCACGATGCCGCTGCTGTGGCTTTCAAAGCCAAAGTTTATGCTTATTGGGCTACTTGGGAACCTGAAAAATGGAAAGACGTGATTACTATGGTCAACGATTTGGAATCTACTTACCACCGTAATCTGGCAGGCTCTTTGGACGAAGTGTTCTCTTCGGATTTTGCCGATTTCTATAATGAAGAATATATTTGGGCCATTCCCGGTAATGGAGGCTCCAACGGTGGCGGCTCCGAATTTCCCGGTGTTATTCTGGAGAACAAGGGATGGGGTAAGTATAATGGCTGGGGACAGAACAAGCCTTCCTATGACATCTATGAGGAGATGCGCAAAGATGGTGAAGGCAATGCCCGCTTGGTTCGTTCCATTTTGGAGTACAATCAGGAATTCCAATTCTTCGGAGAGACTCGCCGTTTCTATTCTTCTTCTGATATTGAAGCAGGATTCATGATTAACAAATATATGGATCCGTTCAAGCATAAGGATCCCACTACCGGTTACATTAATAGTAACGGCGACTGGCCGACGGTACGTATTAATTTCCCGGTCATCCGTTTTGCGGAAATGCTGTTGTTCCGTGCGGAAGCTTATCTGATGACCAATCAGGCTGATAAGGCATGGACTGACTTGAACCGTATTCACAAACGTGCTTGCGGACGGGATTTGGATTCTCCGGCACCGGCCACTATGACACAGTTGTATCATGAACGCCGTTGTGAATTGGCTTTCGAATTTACCGACCACTTGTTTGATTTGAAACGTTGGCATCGTTCTTCCAACGCCGAAATCAAGGCGTTGGCTAAGAAGGAGTTGAATGCAACTCCGCGTGTGCGTATTTACGAAGAACGTTCTAACCCGGAATCGAATTATCGGATTGGCACTTATGCCATGTTTAACGAAGTGTCTAAAGCAACTTATGAGGATTACCGTATGGTGTTCCCTTATCCATACCAACAGGTCGTGAACTCTAACGGTCAGTTGAAACAGAATCCGGGTTATAATTAATTTCCTTTATTGGAACTTGGAAATATAAAACAGACCTCATTGCCATTGGTCTGATCTGCAAGAGTTGGTATGTATGGCATATCGGCTCTTGCAGAATCTCTTTATTCAATTCTGCATGAATTTGAATTGAAAAAGATTTGAATGATAATCTGTATTTTTACTGTCCGTTTCGTAAGCTGTTATGAAATTTGTCAGTGTTTTTTACGTTCTTAAAAAGGCTACTTGAATTAAAGAATAATTTGAAATATCTGTATTGATGAAACTGAAACATTTTTTGGGGTATATAGCTTGTGTATCTGTGTTATGCGGTGCTTGCACATCCGTTAATCAGTCACCTGTAGATTACATAGATCCTTTTATAGGTACCGGCTTTCACGGGCATACCTATCCGGGGGCAACTGTCCCTTTGGGAACCGTGCAGCTAAGCCCTGACACACGTGCCGGAAATTGGGATGCCTGTTCGGGGTATCATTATGATGACACAACCTTGAATGGCTTTTCGCATACGCATCTGAGCGGAACCGGGTGCATCGATTTGGGAGATATACTATTTCGTCCAACCACTCAGCGGCCGGACTTGACTGCGGAAGGAAGTATCTGCCAACCCGCAGCCTTTTCCCATAAAGACGAGAAGGCGTCAGCAGGATATTATTCGGTACTGCTGAAAGATGAAGGAATAAAAGCCGAACTGACGGCAACAACACATGCCGGCGTACACCGTTATACATTCCCTTCCGGTAAGGAGGCTGCTCTTGTCGTAGATTTGGCCCATTTGCTCGATAGTGAATATATCTATGAAGCTACACTGGAGCGGACTGCCGCCAATGAAATAGCAGGCATGCGCAGAACCAGAGGATGGACAGACAATCAGTATGTCTATTTTGTAGCCCAATTCTCGAAACCTTTCAAGACAGTTGACTTTATACGGGATAAAAAGCCGGTTTCTGCGGAAGTCAAGTTGGCGGGCACTGACTTGCAAGCTTACTTGTCTTTCGATAATAGTGATGGAGAGCCGGTTATAACCAAAGTCGGATTATCCATTGTCAGTGAAAAGAATGCGCGTGAGAATCTGGAAGCCGAGGTGACGGGTTTCGATTTTGATGCCGTGCGTAGTGCCGCCCGTTCCGCTTGGGAACAAGCGCTCTCTGTCATTACAGTAGAAGGCGGTGATACGGACAATTTGAAGAACTTTTATACTGCAATGTATCATTCCATGGTTGTACCCAATGTGGCAAGTGATGTCAACGGTGAATACCGCCGTCATGACATGAAGACAGGGCAGTTGCCGGAAGGTAAAGTGCAGTACTCTACTTTCTCCCTTTGGGACACCTTCCGTGCATGGAATCCTTTGATGACTCTGATTGATACAACTTTGGTCAATAATATGGTGAATTCTTATCTGGATATTTACGAAGCTTCGGGTGAACTTCCCATCTGGCCGCTTTCTGCCGGAGAGACGGGAACAATGATTGGTTATCATGCGGTCTCTGTCATTGCGGATGCATATATGAAGGGAATCAGAGGGTTTGATTCGGATAAAGCCCTGGAAGCCATGGTCGTTTCTTCTGAAAAGAACAAGAAAGGAGCCGATTATTATATTCAGAACGGTTTTATCCCTTCCAACATAAAGAAAGAATCCATCTCTTGCCTGCTGGAATTTGCTTACGATGACTGGTGCATAGCACGTATGGCTCAGGAAATGGGCAGGAATGATATTTATGAGAAGTATATTCAGCGTTCCCGGAATTATATCAATGTATTTGATGGTTCTACGAAATTCTTCCGCCCTAAGCGGATGGATGGAAATTGGGAAACGCCTTTCAATCCTATTGAGGTGGGACGTGCCTATACGGAAGCCACTGCCTGGCAGTATCGTTTCTTTGTTCCTCATGATGTAAGCGGCATGACGCAATTGTTTGGTGGCAGGGAAGAATTTATAGCTGCACTTGATTCTATCTTTACGGTAGAACCGAATATACATGGTGACCTTGTGGATATAACCGGGCTGATCGGCCAGTATGTTCATGGAAATGAACCAAGCCATCACATTGCCTATTTGTACGATTATGTGGGACAACCCTGGAAGACGCAGGAGATGACGCGCCGCTTGCTCCATGAAATGTACAAGCCTACGCCCGAAGGTATCATTGGCAACGAAGACTGCGGGCAGATGTCCGCCTGGTATATACTATCCAGTCTGGGTATCTATTCCGTATGTCCCGGAAGCAATGAGTTTGCGCTGACTACTCCTCTGTTTGAGAGAGCGGTTGTCCGTCTGGCCAATGGAAAAACATTGACCATCCTTGCCAATGATCCGAAGAAGAATATCTATATCACGAAGGTGGAATTGAACGGGCAGCCGATAGATGCGAATTTCATCACTTATGCACAATTGATGGAAGGTGGGGAACTTCGTTTTACCTTATCAGAAAAGCCGGATATGGAGAGAGGTGCTTCAGAGGAAGCTTTTCCTTACTCTTATACCAAAGAGAAAGTAGTTTCCATTCCTTATGTGGACAGAGACTTGAATCTGTTTATGGATAAGGTGACCGTTGCGCTGGCTACGACCACTAAGGATGCCGAAATCAGATATACATTGGATGGAAGTGCTCCCACGGAACAGTCGGTGTTGTATGAAAAACCTTTCGAGTTGGATAAGACGACTTTGATAAAGGCTAAAGGATTCAAGAAGGGTTTCCGTTCAAGCGAAACGTTGTCTATATCGGCGACAAAAGCCGAGCTGAAAGCCGCGCTTTCTGTAAGCCCTGCCCAGAACGGCACGTCCTATAAATACTTTGAAGGTGCCTGTCAGAAAGTGGCTGATATAGAAAAATCTCCATTGTTGAAGTCGGGTATCCTGCCCGAGCCATTCATAAAGGATGCCGGGCAGGAGGACCATTTCGGATACATTTTTTCCGGGCTGATCAATGTACCCGAGGATGGAGTCTATACTTTCCAGACCCGTTCGGATGATGGCAGTGTCTTGTACATCAATGACGAACCGGTGGTCAATAATGATGGTTCTCACGCAGCGATTCCTGCTACCGGAATGGTTGCTTTGAAGAAAGGCTTCCATCCCTATAAGCTTTATTATTTTGAGGATTACGAAGGTGAACATTTGAGTTGGGCTTGGAAACTGCCTTCCGCTGATAAGTTGGCTCCTATTCCTGCATCGGTTTTATTTGTGAAATAAATAGTTTAATATATATATGCTATGAGAAAGTTGTTTTTATTATTTTTGCCTTTGTTCGCAGCATCGTGCGGGCAAGTGAAACAACAGGTATCCGCACCGGAGCCCGTCAATGTAATGAGTTTTAATATCCGCTATGACAATCCGGAAGACAGTCTGGATAATTGGAAGTATCGCAAGGATCGTGCGGCAAATGCCATCCGTTTTTATGATGTGGACATATTGGGCACGCAAGAAGTGCTTCATAATCAGTTGGAGGACCTTAAACAGCGTTTACCGGAATATGGAGTGATTGGCGTAGGTCGTGAAGATGGGAAGGAGAAAGGTGAATATAGCGCACTCTGGTATAAGAAAGAGCGCTTCAATCTGTTGGATTCCGGTTATTTCTGGTTGAGTGAGACTCCTGAAGTTGCCGGTTCTAAAGGTTGGGATGGGGCTTGCGAGCGTATCGCCTCGTGGGCTAAACTGCAGGACAAAGCGAGTGGCAAAGAGTTTTTCGCATTGAACACCCACTTGGACCATGTAGGTGTTGTGGCACGCCGTGAGGGGATAAGCCTCATACTGGATAGAATAAATTCGTTAAGTGACGGCTTGCCGGTAATAGTTACGGGAGATTTTAACTCCGAGCCGGAATCAGATGTTATCAAGCATGTGACAGACCCTTCCAATCCGGAACATTTGACGGATGCACGTCAGGCATCTCCCATTGTCTATGGTCCGGCATGGAGCTTCCATGATTTCGGGAAGATTCCCTATGACAAACGTCCGTTGATTGATTATGTGTTTGTACGTAATAGACTGAAAGTTTTGAGATATGGTGTGTTGGCTGAAACAGAGGAGAATGCTTTTCTATCCGACCACGCCCCTATCTTGGTGACAGTTGAATAATAAAATGGCTATTATGAATAAGATATCAAGAATATGTATCGTTATGCTCTTGGCAGTCTTGTTGCTGCCGGTAGAGTCGTCGGCACAAAGCCGTCGTGATAAAGAACAGACCTATGTCTTGGAACAACCCTATGAGGTAACGAAGATTACCCCGCCTCAAGGCAAGAAGATAAAGAATGTCATTCTGATGATTGGTGATGGCATGAGCCTTATGCATGTATATTCCGCATGGACAGCCAACCGTGGTAAACTGTTTCTGGATAATTGCCAGGCAGTAGGCTTGTCCAAAACCTATTGTGCCGACAAGTTGATTACTGACTCGGGAGCGGGTGGCACAGCCATAGCTACGGGACGGAAGACAAACTATCATTCTGTGGGCGTGGATACTCAAGGACGTCCGTTGAAATCATTGGTCGATCTGGCTGCCGCAAAAGGTAAATCTACCGGTATAGCGGTGACTTGCCGTTTGTGGGATGCCACTCCTGCGGATTTTTGTTGCCATAACAAGGATAGGGATGCCGAAGCGGAGATTGTGGCGGATTATGTAAATTGCAGCGTCGACTATGTGTTCGGTGGCGGTGCCAAGCTTTTCGAGAACCGTGAAGACGGACGCGATTTGTTTAAAGAACTGCGTGACAAAGGTTTTCAGACTCCTCGCAGTTGGGATGAACTGGCAGGTATAAAGAGTGGTAAGGTCTTTGCCGTACCCTATCCCGTAGATACTCCTCTTCCTGCTGAACGCGGCGACCTTTTGGCGCGTGCTTCATTGAAAGGCATTGAACTGCTCGACCGGAACAAGAACGGTTTCTTTATGATGATAGAAGGTTCGCAGTTGGATGATTATGGACATTTCAATGACCTTGACTTGTTGATGCAGGAAACGCACGACTTTGACCGTACCATCGGTGCTATTTATGAATGGGCGGCCAAAGATGGAGAAACATTGGTAGTAGTGACCGCAGACCATGAAACCGGCGGACTTACATTGATAGACGGAGATTTGGCAGAGGGCAGAATCGTATGTAAGTTCTCCACGGGCGGTCATAGCGGCGTGATGGTGCCGGTGTATGCTTTCGGTCCCGGTGCGGAGGAGTTTACCGGAATTTTTGAGAATACTGCTATCTTTGACAAGATAAAGAAACTGCTCGATTTATAAATTAAAAAAAGAACTATTTCCTATGTTGAAACACATTTTATTGGTAGGCTTGCTTTCTTTTTCCACCCTTCCTTTGCTGAAAGCTCAAAGCTGCGGCAATGATGAAAAGTATCATCTGCCTTATAAGAATACGTATGTAAAGGAACCGTTGGTTACTGAAAACGAGTATCGCGTGGCCAAACCTGAGACGATTGTGCCGAAAAGCTTCAAGGAAGCCCGGCAGATTCTTCCCAATCCCATTTGGAACGGACATGACAAGGAGCTTGAAATGTACTGGAAGGCATGGGAAATAGCTATCGGTAATATTCGCGCTCCCCAGGCAGGTTCGGGTTTTGTCTCAAGCTATTTGGATACAGCCTATAATGGCAATATCTTTATGTGGGATTCTTCTTTCATTCTGATGTTTGCCCGTTATGGTACCCGTTTCTTTCCTTTCCAGAATACGCTGAATAACTTTTATGCCAAGCAGCATCCCGACGGTTTTATTTGCCGCGAGATAAAGGCGGATGGCGCTGACTGTTTCGAACGTTATGACCCGGTGAGTACCGGACCGAATCTGATGCCTTGGTGTGAGATGGTCTATTTCCATCAGTTTGGAGATACGGAACGTCTGCACAAGATATTTCCGGTACTTTGCGCTTACTATAAGTGGTTGAAGTTGAACCACACCTGGCGGAACGGAACCTACTGGTCGAGCGGATGGGGGACCGGCATGGATAATATGCCCCGTGTGCCGTCGGAATACAGTCCTATCTACAGTCACGGACACATGATTTGGTTGGATACAAACCTGCAGCAACTGTTTACTGCCAATTTACTGCTTGAGATGGGCTTTTATCTGGAACGCTGGCAGGAAATCGAAGAGTTTGAAGACGAAGCCAAACTGTTGGGAAAATATATCCATGATAATCTTTGGGATGAGAAGACCGGTTTCCTTTATGACCAGTACGCTGACGGCACACTCTGCAAGGCCAAAGGTATAGGTGCCTACTGGGCTTTGTTTACTGATGTCTTGGACTCTGTACAACTGGACCGTATGGTGAAGGAGCTGGACAATCCTGCCACATTTAACCGGAAACACCGTATCCCTTCTTTGTCAGCCGATAATCCCAAGTATAAGGAGAATGGCCGCTATTGGCAAGGCGGTGTATGGCCGGGAACCAATTACATGGTGATGCAGGGTCTTTTGCGGAAAGGTTATGGCAAGCTGGCGCGGGAGATTTGCCTGAATCATTATGCCCAGGTATTCGAAGTCTATAAAAAGACAGGTACTTTCTGGGAATATTACGCTCCTGAAAGTGCTGATCCGGGATTTATGGCAAGGGACAATTTTGTGGGCTGGGCAGGACTTCCTCCTATTGCCGAGCTGATAGAGTTTATTATCGGTATTCGGGGAGATTATGCCCAAAAGCAGATTGTCTGGGATATGAATCTGACGGAGGCAAACGGAATAGAACGTTATCCTTTCGGTCCCGAAGGGCTTGTCAGCCTGAAAGCCGAGGCACGCCGTTCGGCAAGTGATGAACCCCGTATCACGGTAGATTCCAATATGGACTTTGAACTGTGTATATTCTATGGTGGAAAAGAGAAAAAAATACATGTGACATCCGGTAAGCATACCTATTAAAGAAGACATCAACCATGAAAAACAATATGTCAAGACGTCAATTCCTGAAGACTGGAGGGCTTGCTTTGGCTGCTATGACCTTTCGACCCGCTTCCGTATTTTCTTCATCCGGTACTTTGAACCAAAGATATGTTTCTTTGCGTCCTGTTACGGGCAAAAGGAACTTTGTCTCGAAAGCGGTGGATGCTGCCATTGAAGAAGCAAAGCCTAAAATAAAGGACGAGAAGTTGCGTTGGATGTTCGAGAACTGTTTCCCCAATACGCTTGATACTACTGTCAGATATGGGTTGAAGGGTGGCAGACCCGATACATTCGTCATTACAGGTGATATAGATGCCATGTGGCTGCGTGACTCTTCAGCGCAAGTATGGCCCTATCTGCCGTTGATGAAGAAAGATCAGGATTTGCAACTGATGGTGGCAGGGCTTGTCAACAGACAGACGGAATGTATCTTGATAGACCCGTATGCCAACGCTTTCAACAATGGGCCGTTAGGCAGCTATTGGGAAACCGACCATACCCAACATATGGTCAAAGAACTGCATGAACGCAAATGGGAGATAGACTCCTTGTGCTATCCCATTCGTTTGGCTTACCATTACTGGCTGCACACGGAAGACACTTCTGTGTTCGATGAAAATTGGCACAAAGCGATGATGCTGGTGGTCAAGACCTTTAAGGAACAGCAGAGGAAACAAAGCTTGGGACCTTATAGCTTTACGCGCGACTGTGACCGTCCTACGGATTCGCAGATTAACGGCGGATGGGGGGCACCGGTCAAGCCGGTAGGTTTGATTGTCTCTTCGTTCCGTCCTTCAGATGATGCCACACAATATGGCTTCCTTATTCCCTCCAATATGTTTGCGGTTGTTTCATTGCGCCAATTGGCGGAAATAGAGGACAAGGTATGTGGAAATACAGCCTTTTCCGGAGAATGTACAGCACTGGCAAATGAAGTGGATGCCGCTATTCGCAGGTATGGCATTTTCAATCATCCGGTTTGCGGGCGGGTGTATGCCTTTGAGGTCGATGGCTTTGGCAACGCACTTTGTATGGATGATGCCAATGTGCCCAGTTTGCTGGCTGCGCCTTATCTCGGTTATTGCTCTTTTAAGGATGCGATTTATCAGAATACCCGTAAAATGGTATGGAGCGACAATAACCCTTATTTCTTTAAAGGGAAAGCCGGCGAAGGAGTAGGAGGCCCTCATGTAGGACTGAATTATATTTGGCCGATGAGTATCATTATGAAGGCATTTACAACGGATGATTCCGGAGAAATACGTGCTTGTCTGAAACAACTGCGTGATACGGACGGAGGAACGGGCTTCATGCACGAATCTTTCCACGCGGAGGACGCTTCGGACTTTACCCGTTCCTGGTTTGCGTGGACAAACACTTTGTTCGGCGAACTTATACTTAAGACAATCAGGGAATATCCCGACCTATTATCCCGAACATTATGAAGATAACGTATTGCTTGCTTGCTGTGTCATTTGTCCTTTTCTCTTGCGGGAGAGGTTCTGACGATGCGGCAACAGAGTATGGCATTATACCCATGCCGAATGAAGTAGCTCCAATGCAGGGAATGTATATCTTGCAAGGAGAGAAAACGGTGGCTGTTCCTTCCGGGGAAGCCGCGATGAAAGTTTTCCATTATTTGGAAGATGCACTGAAAAACACTTCTGTCACGCTGAAAAGTATCCCGGAAACCGGGCAGGCGGATATTTGTTTGTCTATAGACAGCTCCTTGCCCGATGAGGCTTATACATTGGAAGTCTCTTCCGATAAGATAAATATCTCTTCTAATGAAACTGCTGCCGGACTGTTCTACGGTGTACAGTCTTTATTGCAGCTTATGCCGGCAGCCATTTATGATGGCAACCGGAAATATGAAGAAGAGATTAGGATTCCTGCTGCCGGCATTACAGATGCTCCCCGTTTCCCTCATCGTGGGGCGATGATGGATGTAGGGCGTAATTTCCTGCCAAAGGAAGAGGTGCTGAAGTTCCTGGATTTGATGGCATTCTATAAACTGAATAAGTTCCATTTTCATCTGACGGACGACCAGGGGTGGAGAATCGAAATCAAGAAATATCCGAAACTGACCGAAATAGGCTCTTACCGTAAGCGGACTCAGATAGGGCACTCTGACTATTATTTCCCTCGGCGTTACGATGGAAAAGAAAAGAGAGGCTACTATACGCAAGAGGAGATAAAGGAGATTGTGAAATATGCCTCCGACCGTTTTATCACGGTCATTCCCGAAATAGAGATGCCGGGACATGTCTCCGCGGCACTGGCTTCCTATCCGGAACTGTCCTGCGGACTGGGAAAGACATACGTAGTGCGTGATTATTTTGATGTTTTTGATGAAGTCTATTGTCCCAAAGAGCATACTTTTGAATTCTTGGAAGATGTGCTGACAGAGGTTATGGAACTCTTTCCCAGCCGTTACATCCACATTGGTGGAGATGAGTGTCCCAAGAAAGCTTGGAAGAAGTGCGCCCACTGCCAGAGTCTGATGAAGCGGAAAGGCTTGCCTGATGAGGAAGCTCTGCAGAGTTGGTTTATCCATCGGATAGAACAATTTGTGAACAGTAAGGGGCGTGACATCATCGGATGGGATGAGATATTGGAAGGAGGGCTTGCCCCCAATGCTACGGTCATGTCGTGGCGTGGCGAGAAGGGAGGCATTGAAGCCGCCCGTCAAAAGCATAAGGTTATTATGACACCCGGTAAGAAATGTTATTTTGACTACTATCAGGAAAGCCCGGAATTTGCTCCGTTGGCCATCGGCGGTTTCCTCCCGTTGGATACGGTGTACAATTACAACCCGCTTCCTGCCGAACTGACTCCGGAAGAACAGGCTTATATCATAGGCGTACAGGCCAATATCTGGGGAGAGTACATACAGACTCCCGAATATTTTGAATACATGGCTTTCCCCCGTTTGCTGGCTATGTCAGAGGTGCAATGGACAGAACCGGAACACAAGGACTTTGATTCATTTGTCCGTAGGCTGGATAAAGAGTTCAAACGGCTGGACTATTGCGGGGTAAACGCTTGTCGCAATTTCTATGAAGTGAATCTGGCAGGTGCGTGGAACGACTCCCGGCAGACATACGAGGTGACATTGAAGACTTTCTGTCCGGATGCTGAGATTCATTATGCGGTGAATGACTCGACAGTCACGGCTTCGTCTTCCCTCTATAAGAATCCGATACCGCTGAACGAGGATGCCACCATTTATTCGGCGGTTTACAAAGACGGCAAGCCGCTGGGGAAAGTGACCCGCAAAAGTTTTGCAGTAAACAAGGCGACCGGATGTGACTATACTTGCCATCCTGAAGCGGGATGGGAACATCTGAATAAAGGCTTCGGTCTGACTGACGGGCGATGCGGCTATGCCCGTGACATGCGTCGTTGGATTAGCTTTTATCAGGATAGCGTGCAGATTGTAGTCGAACTGAAGAAGCCGCAAAAAGTCAGGGAGGTTGCCTTCTCTTCTTTGTGGAGACCGGTAAACGCTATATGGCCGGCGAGAGAGCTAAGTGTTTCCGTTTCAACGGATGGTAAGACGTTTGTTCCGGTGGGTACTAAACAGTTGACATACGATTTCACTTTGACGGAAGGTACTCGTTTCCCGGCATCTCTTTCGTTTGCCGAAACGGAAGCTGTATTTGTGCGCTTAGAATTGCTGAGTGGCGGCTTATGTCCGAAAGGATATTACCATGAAGGACAGCAGAGTGAGTTGGCGATGGATGAAATAGAAATATATTAATTTTAAAGGATTATGAGGAAAACAGTTATTCTTTTAGTGGTGCTGCTGGGCTGCATTCCGGTGACGGCTTTTGCGCAGAAGCAATTCTTTTTCAAGGATGGAAGGTTTGTGGTAGCTCAGTTCACTGACTTGCATTGGACGCCCCAATCTGCGAAATGTGCCGAAACAGCGGCAACTATTCGTGCGGTGCTGAAAGCGGAGCAACCCGACATTGCCGTACTGAGCGGTGATGTGGTGACCGAAGACCCTGCCATGGAAGGTTGGAAAGCGGTAGTTGCCATCTTCAACGAAGCCAAAGTCCCTTTTGTCGTCACTATGGGAAACCATGATGCAGAATACATGACGAAAGACGATATTTATGATTTTCTTCTGAAATCCCCTTACTATGTAGGGGCCAAAGGACCGGAGGAAATTATGGGCTGCGGCAACTGCGTGATACCTGTTTACGATTCCCCAAATAAAGGGAAGGTAGAAGCGTTGCTTTATTGCATGGATTCCAATGACTATCAGCCGAACAAGCTTTATGGGGCTTACGATTGGATTCACTTCGACCAGATAGAATGGTATCGTAAGCAGAGTGCCCGTTTCACTGCCGAGAACGGTGGAGTCCCGGTGCCAGCGTTGGCTTTCTTCCATATTCCGTTGCTTGAATACAACGAACTGGCAGATGATGGCAAGACCTTCGGCAATGCTTTGGAAGGTGTTGCTTCTTCAAGAATCAATTCCGGTATGTTCTCCTCGTTCATCGAGATGAAGGATGTGATGGGAGTCTTCGTCGGGCATGACCATGACAATGATTATATAGGAATAGATAAAGGAATTGCGCTTGGCTTCGGCCGGGTGACCGGTACGGATGCCTACGGTTCATTGACAAGAGGAGCCCGCATTATCGAACTGTTTGAAGGCAAATCCAAGTTTGATACCTGGATCGCGACACCTGCAGGACGTGAAGCGGAGTACTACTATCCTTCGGGGCTGAACTCAGAGGAGGCGCAGACGATGGATTACCTGCCTGCAATGAAAGCGGTTCCCGGCAAACATGGCGTGGCCTATACTTATTATGAAGGGAAATGCAAGCGTGTGGAAGACATTGCTTCTTGCCAAGTGGTGAAGAAAGGAACAATGGAAAACATTTCCATTGAAGAAGCCACCGTTACAGATCATTTTGCATATGACTTCCGTACTTTGATACAGATTCCCGAGAAAGGTGTATATCGTTTCTATACTTTCTCGGACGACGGCTCGGTGCTTTATATCGACGGTAAATTGGTGGTTGATAATGACGGCGGACACAGCGCCCGCCGCAGTGAAGGGAAGATTGCTCTTGAGAAGGGGCTTCATGAGTTGCGTGTGTTGTATTTTGAAGATTACATGGGGCAGGAACTGGAAGTGGGATATTCGGGACGGAATATCCTTGAAACTCCTTTGCCGGACAGTATGTTGTACTTGCCGGAATAAAGGCGATAACTCCCTTTATCTCCTGATAACTCCTTTAAAAGAACCGGTTTGTCTGTGGACTACAGCCGGTTCTTCATTTTATGCTCTTTCCGGTATTCGTTGGGAGAGACTTGCTTCAAGGCTTTGAACTGGCGGGACAGGTTCTTCAAATTAGTTATTCCCACTTGCTCTGCCACATCTGCAATCGGGTCGTCACTGGCCAGCAGTAGTTGGGCGAAACGTTCCATTCTGAGATTAAAGATGTATTTGTGGATGGACTGTTTGGTGACCTCTTTAAAGCGTATTTCCAACAAACGTCGTGACAAAGGTACTTCTTTGACAATATCCGATACCGTGATGTCGTTGGATAAATTCTGATGGATATATTTCAGGACTTTATGAATACGCGTGTCTGTCGTAGAATAAAAATCCGTAGAGAGCCGGTTTATTATATTCACAGGTTGGAGTACCACATCCTGATAAGTGGCTTCTTCATTATTCAGTAGATGTTCTATGAGGGCGGCTGCCTCGAATCCGCCTCTTACGATGTTATGGTTGATGCTGGACAAAGGAGGGTCGGACAGGTTACAGATAATTTCATCGTTATCTACTCCCAGTATGGCAATTTTGTCGGGCACTCTGATATTGTTGACCTTACAAATCTCCGTAATGCGGTTGCCTTGATTGTCGTCGCAAGCCATAAGTGCTGTAGGCTGCGGCAACGATTTTAGCCAATTAAGCAGGGGAGGGGCTTCATAAAACCATAAATCATCAAGGGACTGTTCCTGGTAAGAAGAGAAATTATTACCGAAGCCATGCGCAGCTATGCATTCGTAGAAGCCCTCGCAGCGTTCCTGCGACCAGACGGTGTCGCGATAACCATAGAATGCAAAGTTCTGGAATCCTTTACTCAGAAAAAACTCTGCCGCCATCTTGCCGGTATTGCGGTAATCGCCCGTGATGTTGGGGATATTGCTGAACCTCGACTTGTAGTCTTGGGCAATTGCAATGATTCCATTCTGACGGAATAGTTCTACATTGTCATCATTGTCGAACTGACCGATAATCGCGTCTGCCTGCCAAGTTTTTGCCCATTTCAGAACTCCTTCTATGCCGTAAGTTTTTTTATAAGAGGGTGGCATTCGGCATACTACCCATGGCTCATGACTTTTTGAGTACGCCAACACTCCTTTCAGCAGGTTGTACGAAAAAGATTCTGTAAAGTCGGTCAGTAATATTAATCGAATCATGTGCAGTTGGTAAAATGAAGAATTGTATGATAGGCAAATATACTTTCTTTTTTGGAAAAACACGAAAATGGAGGGATTTTCTTCTGTCTGCAAATTATTAATTTCGTGTCAGCCGGAAGTTAATTTCTTGCTGACACAAAATTAATTATTTGTATTACAGTAAGTTAATTCTTTGAAAAACATGGAGTTCATCTTATGTCTTTCTCTTTTCTTTGGCGAGTATAGAGATGATATATCCTCCTTTACTGTTTACCTTGTTCCAGTTTGTGTCATGGACAATTTTCCAGAAAGTTCCCCCTAACCTGCCATAATCGGACAAGCGCAGGATCTTTTGCACTTCGTCTGCATCTGTGATGTGCAGTTGCTTTAGCTCCAGCATCAGGCATTCCAAGTTATGCGTCTTTTTGTTGTAGGCATATCCCGGAATGTCGAAAGACGAAAAAAACTCCTTCCCTCCGCCTTCCCCTTTCGGGGGAATTGAAGGGGGAAGTGCTTTACTTTCGTTTGCTTTACTCTGCTCTACTTTACTTTGTCCGGAATTGCATGCATTTTCGGGTAAATTGTCAGCAGGCTGTATGCAATTTCCTTCATTTTGCGTGCAATTGCTGTTTTCATTGTGAGCGTCTTCGCCTTTGTCCTCCTTCTTTTCTTCCGTTTTCACCAACATGTAGGGTAGTGCAGCCGGGTCTCTCTTTCTTCTTTTGGTGGCTTCCAACCATACTTTTTGTATTTCAAGGGAGGTCAGTATCTGTTTATCTTGATAAGTTGCGAGATCAAAGAATCCTTTCTCTGTTAGAATCCTAACTATCCCCTGCATTTCTTCTTCGCTGATGTCCTTTCCGGCCTTGTTGGCAAAGAGCGTACATTGTTCTTCGTCCCATTTCAGGTAGTAGCCGTTCTCTTTATATATTTTGCACAAGAGTTTCATTACCGCCGTTGTACCTTTCAATCCGAATTTGGCTTCTACCAATTCTATTGCTATTTCCTCAAAGATATTCACTTTGAGGGGGAAATATAGCATTCCCCCGTATGTCATCGCCATTTCTTCAGTGATTGTTTTTTTTATTTTCCACTTTCCATTTTCCATTTTTCACTTTCAGCAGATGGGTTTCCATTCCAAAAAGTTTGCCAGTTGGAAGCTTCTCCAGGCCTGCTGTTCCACATCCCAAAATACGAGGGTGCTTGTTACTCTTGCAATCTCATATTTCCTGCGGAACCCGGCCTCGTATGGTATTAGGGTTGCCTTTACCAGTTTGAAAGTCCCGTCTTGTTTGTAATAAGCAACGAGTACATAGCCGTACTGCATGTGGTCAATGAGACTTTCGATACGCTGCGCCATCCAGGAGGCACATGATTCGGTGTACCCTTTTTTAAGTATGATTTGTACTTTCCATAGTTCTCTCAGAGCTTCGTGAAGTGAAGCGGGTTTTGTTAACTTTTTCATTTTGTAGTTGTTTAAATTGATAAATAGATTCTGTTTAGTAGGTGTTTCAGTCATGCTAAAAAAAGAAAGATGCCGGTTCTCGGAGGAAGCGGCATCTTTCCAGGTGTGTGGCTTGATCTTTGCTAAAGCGTGACAAAGTTATGCACAATTGTCATTAGGGTGTTCATCTTTAATTGTTGTACGGATATTTCTTGTTTTTATACTCTCCCTTTACTTCCTTTATTTTCTTTTTTAAGTAGTTGCAAGTCTCGCCAAACTTCCCCGAATTCTTGCTTTATTGTGTTGTAGGATAGAGGCTTTCCTGTAACAGATAGGAACAGGAATCTTTCCGCAGCCCAGTCTGACAAGGTTTTGATACTGGCAGTACCTTCTGTCACCCAATATCCATTTTCCCACCACCTGATAATGTCTGCCATCACTTCATGTCTGTGGCGGAAATCTATACCTTTCATTTTACCGCTTTCAGGTCTTCCGGCTCTAGACTTACGGTTTGTTTTACTGGATGTTACTTCTTGTTCACGTTCGTTTTTTTTGAGCTTGATTCCTTGCCTTCCGGCATGTTTTTGTTAGTCATGATTTGCATAATTTAAGCGTAAATTTAAAATATGATAAATTGTAAATTTGCAAAAATAGATGATCCTTAGTTTGTGGCAAAAGAAGTGCCGGATAAGTTATAGATATTATGGCTTTGAAAATAAAGAGAATTTAGTGCAATTTGTTGATATATAGGCGAAAATGCGAAGGATGAAAAGCGTTTTTTAAACGTTCGTTTAATAGACGCAAAGATAAAGGGGATTTTTGAAACCACCAAAATGTTTAATAAAAATATTTCGAAAAGTCTTTTTGTTTTGCACTTAAATATTTGTGTGTAAGCGAATAAAGACCAATAAAGAATATTTTAAATATATTTTCCTTTTGATGCTTTTTAATCTTTATGGGAATGAAATATTTTGACGTTTTTAAAACGAACGTCTATTGAACGCTTTTTGCCTTTAATTCATTCGTTTATAGCTTTTTACCTGTACGGTAATGAACGACTACAGAGAATCAGTTGGCAAGAGGGGCATAAAGCTTGCCGTATTCTACATAAAATGCTCGCAAATGATTGAAAACCAAGTGTATGCAAGGCGTTCAAAGCCCCGAAGGAACACCCTTTTCTGAAAATATTATAGCATGGAAACGGAGAGAGAGACCGAAATATGGTATGCTATGCGTGCCACTTACCGTAGAGAGCCTGATGCCATGCGGCTGCTCGAAAAGGAGCATCTGGGCTGTTTCGTCCCCATGCAATACAAGATCAGTATCAAGAAAGGCAAGAAAGTCCGTGCTCTGGTTCCTGTTATCCACAACCTGCTTTTTGTACATGCTCGTCCTTCCGATTTAAAGCGTGTCAAATCCCAGGTTACCTATTTGCAATACATCACCGACACCCGTAGCGGTGAGAAGATTATCATCCCCGACAACGAGATGCAGCGCTTCATTGCTGTTGCCGGTACTTATAACGATCATCTCCTGTACTTTCAGCCTGAAGAACTTAACTTGTCGAAGGGCACCAAAGTGCGTGTTACAGGTGGTGATTTCGAAGGGCAGGAGGGTGTTTTCCTGAAAGTGAAAGGTGCCCGTGACCGTCGTGTAATCGTTGCGATACAGGGTGTCATTGCCGTTGCCATGGCTACCATCCATCCGGATCTTATAGAAGTTATCCAATAGCTAACATATACAATTTGTCATGCAGAGCGTAGCGAAGCATCCGCTCTCTTTTTAAATCTGAAATCATAAATTATAAATCATAAATGAACACCTCTCTTTCCGAAGAAGCAATCACTCTTCAGCGTGCCGCGCACGATTTGATGTATTTGGGTATGGACGGTAGTCCTGTCTATAGTGATGACCTGTCCCGTCGTAACGGTGAAGTTTACTGTCTGACTACTGCTTTGTACAATTCCGGTGCCAAAGGGGATACAGTTGAAGAACAGGCAAATGTTTGCCTCGCTCTTCTGATGGGTTACAGTGCATCATTCATTGACCACGGTGAGAGGCAGGATCATGTCCAGAATGTTTTGGATCGTTGTTGGGATATTCTTGATATCCTTCCTGCCTCGTTGCTGAAACTCCGTCTGCTTACCGCTTGCTATGGTGAAGTGTTCGACGAGCCTTTAGCAGACGAAGCCCGTACCATTATCGCTTCTTGGGATTTTGTCTCACTCACTTCCCAACAGCAGGAGGCTGTCGAAGAGTTTCAGAATGTGGTTGATAATCCCTATCCGTGGGAATATGTTGACGAATAAAAAATTTCATTATAATGCTTAATAACAAATCCGTATTGATTACCGGAGGAACAGGTTCCTTTGGCAAGAAGTTTGTGGAAACCATCCTTCGTGATTATCCGCAGGTAAAGAAAATCATTATCTACTCCCGCGATGAGCTGAAGCAGTTCGAATTGAAGCAGAAGTATCCGGAGAGGACATATCCGCAGATGCGTTACTTTATCGGTGACGTCCGCGACCTCGAACGTCTGACCCGTGCCTGCGAGGGGGTGGACGTGATTATCCATGCCGCCGCCATCAAGCAGGTGGATACCGCTGAGTACAACCCGGAGGAATGCATCAAAACGAATGTGCACGGTGCGCAGAATGTGATAAAGGCAGCGTTGGTTACAGGGGTCAAGCATGTGGTTGCCCTTTCCACCGACAAGGCCTGCGCACCCATCAACCTTTACGGTGCCACCAAACTGACCTCTGACAAGCTGTTCACTGCGGCCAATAATATCAGTGGTTCAAAAGATATCAAGTTCTCTGTGGTACGTTATGGCAATGTGATGGGTTCCCGCGGTTCCGTGATACCATTCTTCATCAATAAGCGTGACAACGGTGCAAAGGAACTTCCCATTACCGATATGCGCATGACCCGTTTCAATATTTCTCTTGAAGCCGGTGTTGCTCTCGTTATGTACGCCATCGGCCATCATCTGGGCGGAGAGATTTTTATCCCGAAGATTCCTTCCTATCACATTAAGGATGTGGCTACTGCCATTGCTCCCAATCTGCCGCAGGTGGAAATTGGTATTCGTCCGGGAGAGAAATTGCATGAAGAGATGATTACCGTAACCGATGCTCTCGACACTATTGACTTGGGTAGATATTATGTGATTCTTCCTTCCGTATCTGATAAACATAATAAGGAAGAATATATCCAACACCATCATGCAGTGCCTGTTCCGGAAGGTTTTCATTATAGTTCAGACAACAATACGGAATGGGAAACCGTCGAGTCCATGCGTGAGAACATACGTAAATACGTAGATCCGAATTTTGAAGTAAAATGAAGGTTGTAGCTATCATACAGGCACGTTGCGGTTCAACTCGTTTTCCTAATAAAGTGTTTGCTGATTTGTGTGGCAAACCCTTTATTTGGCATGTGGTCAATCGTTTGAAACATGCCTGTTCGCTAAATCATATCGTTCTGGCAACAACAGAGAGTCCGTTGGATGATAAACTGTACAATTGGGCTAAAGAAAATGGAGTGGATGTTTTTCGCGGGAGCGAAAGTAACGTGCTGAACCGTTACTATGAGGCTGCCAATTATTCAAAGGCGGATGTGATTGTTAGAATAACTGCGGATGATCCTTTTAAAGAACCTCTTCTTATTGATGAGGCTGTAAATAAACTGCAAGAAAAAAAATATGATTTCGTTTGCAACAATTGTCCCCCTTCTTATCCTGAAGGACTGGATATAGAAGTGTTTACCAAAGAAACTTTGGATAGGGAGGAAAGATTTTCTACGAGTGACTTTGAAAGGGAGCACGTGACCCAATACATTTATCGTAATCCAGAACAATTTAAGATGTTTAATCTCTCCAACAACAAGAATTTGTCTTATTTGCGTTGGACAGTTGACACGGAGAAAGACTTTCAGATGGTAACCCGTATATATTTATCCTTGTATAAGAATGATTCAGAGATATTTCACATGGATGATATTCTTCAGCTACTTAAAGAACATCCCGAAATAGAAAATATAAACTCTGATGTAGCTCGAAGTGAAATGTATAAATCAGTATAATTATGGAAAGAATCAGTCAATTGGAACGTGATTATGTGAATCAGGTTCTGGATAACGCTTTTGCAACTTCTTTGAATTCTGTATTCAACAACAGATTGGAAGCTGCTTTTGCAAAGAAGTTTAATCAGGTTTATGCTATCGGGCATTGTAACGGTACAGCCACCTTGCATACGGCTGTGGCAGCTTTGGGTATCAAGCCCGGCGATGAAGTGATTGTACCCGCTTTGACCATGAGCAGTACTTCATTTGGAGTGTTGCATAACGGATCAATACCTGTGTTTGCTGACAGTGATTTGGATACGTTTGAGATTTCTGGCGAAAGTATAGAGAAAGTAATCACCCCCAAGACCAAGGCTATCATGACAGTTTCTCTTTTCGGTCTGGCTCCGGATTATGACAAGATCCTGGATATTTGTAAGCGCCATAATTTATATCTTATTGAAGATAATGCGGAATGTTATCTTGGAAAGTATAAGGGTAAATATGTCGGTGAATTTGGTGATTTTTCCAGCTTTAGTTTTCAGGCAAGCAAACATTTGACTGCTGGTGAAGGGGGGATGCTCCTCTGTAACAAGGAAGAATGGGCAGATAACGCTCGTCGCTTTAATTGTTTGGGTTATGCCGGTGTAAGCGCCAAGCAAGGGAAGATTACCAGAAATGATATTCAAGATCCTCAGTATAGCCGTCATATCTCATTAGGATTCAATTACCGTATGTCAGAGTTGCAGGCCGCCTGTGCCTTGGGGCAGCTAGAACGTGTCGATGAATTGATAAACAATCGTATAGAAGTAGCAAAGATATTTGATGAAGCCATTAAAAACCAGAAGCTATTGAAAAGGCAGGCAGAGCCGGAAGGCTATGTTAATTCATACTGGTCATACAGTATGGTGCTGGATACAGATTGCCCCGAAAAGGACTGGTACGCTTTTCGTGACCTGTTCCAGTCGAACGGAGGTGACGGGTATTATGCAGCTTGGAAACTCTCGTATAACGAACCTTTGTTTCAGAACCAAATACAGCATATGCCCGGAGTATGGCAGAAGTATGATGCCAACCTTTGTCCGAATGCGGAATATTTACAGAAGCGTATGGTGCAGTTGAAGACTAACTATTGGAATTTGGATGAAGCCAGGAAACAGGCGGAAGTCCTTCATAAAACGATCGAACAATTTACAAGATAATACATTATGGGATTCTTTAATAGAGAAATAAGGATTGGCGATAAGATGATAGGTGATACCTATCCCACTTATTTCATCGCAGAAATAGGAGCTAATTTTGACGGCAACATTGAAAAAGCCAAACGACTGATTGATGCCGCGAAGGAGGCGGGAGCAGACTGTGCGAAGTTCCAAACATTTTCTACTTCACGCATTGTGTCGGAGGGAGGATTCTCCCACATGCAATTGAAAGGCGTACATGGTTCTTGGGGGCGTACCGTAAGCGATGTGTTTAAAGATGCTGAATTTCCTATTGCGTGGCATAAGGAAATTGCGGATTATTGTAAAGCTGTGAGTATTGATTTTTCCACTTCTCCCTATTTCAAGGAAGCTGTAGATTTATGTGCTGACTTGGATGTTCCTTTTATTAAAATTGGTTCGGGTGATCTCACTTGGCTTGAAATGCTGGACTATATTGCCCGTAAGGGAAAACCGGTGATGCTGGCTACGGGTGACGCTACCATGGCCGAAATAGATGAAGCTGTCCGTACCATAGAGGCAGCGGGAAATAGGGATTTGGTGCTGATGCAATGCATAACCAATTATCCGTCTAAAATAGAAAGTGCCAATGTTAATGTCTTGAAGACTTATCAGTCCGCTTTTGATGTCTTGACGGGCTATTCCGATCATGCGCCCGGGCATGTGGTCGCTTTGGCATCCGTAGTTGTCGGCGGACGTGTCATTGAGAAGCACTTTACATTGAATAGGAATGACAAGGGACCCGATCATCCGCATTCGATGGAACCTCAGAATTTTAAATTTATGGTTGATTCCATTCGTGAAGTAGAACGCGCTATGGGCAGTACCCGTAAAGAGGTGGTTGCTGAAGAAGGAGAGACGGTCTATGTACAACGCCGTTGTCTGTATGCTAAACAGGATATTAAAAAGGGGCATATAATGACTGCTGAAGATATAGATGTGCTTCGTCCCGCTTTGGGCATACCTCCTAAATTCAAGCCGGTAATTATCGGTAAAGAATGTAAAGAAGATATAGCGAAAGGGCAGCCGTTGTTTTGGAATAACTTCTGATGATGACCGAGCGTGAAAAATTTATAGCGGTGGTCGATAATGATATCTTGAAATCCTCCGATGTAATCATTTTGTTGGAAGGGGATGGTTTGAATCGTTATCAGAAGGCTGTGGAACTTTATGATCAAGGTATTGCCGCCAAAATAGTATTTAGTGGCAATATTACTGATTATGAATACGGAAGTTTCCCCTTTTCGGATGTACTGCCTTATATATTAAAGGAAGGTGTTCCTGCAGACGCTATTGTACATGAAGACAAGTCATTGAATACAAGGGAACAGGCTGTCGAAGTAGTGAAAATGGCAATGGAAAACGGCTGGAAACGGTTGGTATTGGTCGCCAGTCATGAACATCAATACCGTGCCTATCTGACTTTTTTGCGTGAGACGTTGGATAAGAAGAGTAGTATAATCCTTTACAATGCTCCTGTAAGAAATTTGGGGTGGTTTAAAGAATCAGAATGGGGTGTCCGATTTGGACGCTTGGAGCAGGAATTTATTCGCATTGAGAAATATTCTCAATTAGGACATTTGGCTACATATACTGAAGCAATAGATTATCAAAAATGGAAAGAACTACAATAGAACAGGCTAAATTACTGTTTGGCTCGAATTTTATCGGTTCGGATGAATTGAAGCCTCTTTTTGAAAGAATGGGATTTCTCTTCTCTTCCATTCAAATGCCGGAGATACAATATTCATTAGACGATTTAAAAAAATACTCAAAGGATTATATTCTGATATTGGGTATTTCCGAATTGGAGGGAACAAAACTTTCTATAGCTAATTTTCGCGAATGTTTCGGGATGAATTCAGCTATCTCTGAACCTTGCTTTTATAACCAGGACTGGTATATGAATGAAGAGTTTATTCATGATTCCTTGCAACTTCGTTGGTATCTGTTAAGGAAAAATGTAATAGAAAGTTCTCGTGCAGTTCAGCCTACAGAATTACTGAAAGAACATATAAACTTCCCCACTGCAATCTTATGTGTCTATACCTTTTTTGCTTATTATTATGCAAAAAAAGAGATATTGTGGCATCATGATTTTATTTGGTGTAATGATACCGACCATAATGGAGACAGGATATATGTAGGCAAATATCATGATGTAGACGGGGTGAATAAAAATGGTTTTAGTATTCATCGGCATCTTGCTTTAAGGAAGTGCTATGCAGCAATAAAGCAAATTTGATAGTATGCATCCTTGAATTAGGCGTGAAATGTTAGCGTCCAAAAATGACGTATAGGATAACCGATATAAAAGCCAGAACTTTGCTTTCGTTAAATCAAAAGCCAGGTTTATGTATAGTTACAATGATTTTGAGCGTCTATTTTTGCGCTATAAATTGGAAGGTATCCCTGCGAGTGTTTCTATTGAGAAATTTTGTATGTTCACCAAGTTCCTTATAACCTATTTCCCAAATGGTACAAGGATACCCGGAAGAAGATAATTCTTGTTCAGGTTTTGGGTGCTCCCTCAGCGGAAGCAGAAATGCCGGAAAGTCCTTCGCCGATCCCGGAACAAAAGTCCGAATCGGCTCCTCGGCTTTCTTGTCATACTGAACTTCGAATCCTGGTGGATATCCGCATGAGCAATGGTGTTCATATCAGTCAGAAAAATTTGAGCTACGAAGGTTTGAAAAGCTTAGTGGAGAAACTGGAGGGCTTATGTTGGATATTGCAGGACTAAACTGCGGCTTAAAGTCCGTAATAAGAACCTTTATGTTGGTAAGAGCCAAAAAGGAATCCATAAAAAGAAGCGGTCGGTCGAAGAAGACCATACACGTGACAAGGATGATTTCGATGGCACTCCCCACTCCCTCGATTCCTCCTTGCCGCAGCCAGGTGAGGCTCATGCACGGGAAGAGAACGTGGAAGCCAAATCAAAAGAAGCCCGTCTTTATCGGCAGGGACTTTCTTACCGTACCATGAGTGCCGACAATACGGTTTGTCATGACAGTGATATCCGGCAACTGCCCGCAGGTGCAAAAATCATCAAACGTTTCCGTAAATATGCCTATGAGCAGATAAGCGGGCTTGTCGAACGTGATTACGAGGTCATCCGCTATAAGACATCGGACGGGAAAATCCATGAAGGCTATTTCCCTTTCAGTGGGCATCCTGCAATCATTGACGTTGTTCCGGGAACGCACGCTTCCGGTTCTTTTCCGGCTTATCTTGCTTTCAACAAATATGTTCTGGACACTCCGCTTTATCGTGAAATGTACAGATTATCCGGTGAGTCGATGCATTTGAGCCGTATGAGCCTGACCAACTGGTTGGAGAAAGGCTCTACCTATTTCTGCGGTTTGATTGCTTATCTTATGAATACTTTTTGGACCCAGTTGTTCGCCTACTTGAACGACGGCTCTTACTCAACCGACAATTCCATTGCCGAACGTTTTATTCGTCCATTGGCGGGTGAGCGTAAGAACTCGTTATTCTTTGGAAGTGACAAGATGGCCTGCGTCTCAGCGGTATATCATACCAGCATCTCCACTTGCAGGATGCAGGCTGTGTCTGTGCTTGATTATTTCAAGAGATTTTTCAGTGAAATTGTTAAAGGACGTAGGGATTATGAACATTTATTACCCTTGACAATCGGACTAGAGCAATAACAAATGTTAAAATTAGACGCTAACGGACGATGCAAGGCTGAGTGCCTACGAGTCATTATTCTTTTACTTCTTGGAAGGTTTGGAAGAATGGCTGAGAGTGAGAAGAGACAAAAAAGTTTAATCAAAAACAATGTATATTAGCAAGCTCTCTGTTCGATGCTGAAAAAATTATTTACAAATACTCTCTTTTTCGGTTTGGCTCCTTATGCTTCTAAGATAATATCTGTTTTTTTATTGCCTGTGATGACACAATATCTGACAGCAACAGACTATGGAATAGCAGGTACGATAGATGCTTATACACAGGGATTGACGGCTCTGTCAACATTGGGATTTACGACCGTCTTATCGGTGATTTTTTTTCGGAGCAAATTCCAATATAAAATATTGTGGCGCGAAATCTATGGGTTTTTACAATATTGGATGGTTTTGTTTGCTTTGTTGCAAGGAATTATCCTCTATTTTATTATTCCGGAAGAAGCTGCCGACAATAAGTGGTGGATTATCTTATTAACTAACTTCTCGAACGTCTTTTTCGGTGCCACAGCCATTATAGGTAATTCTTATTATGTTTTGAACATGAAAGCATTGCCGGTAGTTATAAGGACTATGATAGCTGGCATTGTCACTGTTTTTGCTAATTATTTATTGGTCGTTCATTTCCGATTGGGATATTTGGGGTGGTATGTAGGATCGTTTATCGGTACTTTTATTATGAATGCATCTTATTGGTACACAGTGAATATTCAATTGAAATTGACTCCTATCATGAATTTCAAACGGAGGACCATCTTTAAATATCTGAAAGTTTCTTTGCCTACTGTGCCTCATTATTATACAAGTTTTTTAATGAACGCTTCGAGTAAAGTGGTGATGAATGCTTATTCATGTCCGATAAATACTCTTGGACAAGCCAACATTGTGTTGCAAATAGGAGGGCTGCTTGATTCATGGATTGCTGCTATTAATCAAGCCATAAATCCTATGACACTCACGGAGATTCGCGAAAGGAATGAATTGAAAGCCCGTTCCCTGATTTATATTTATTTGGGATTGACTTATGTGTGTACATTCCTTTTTGCAGTGTGGAGTAAGGAGATTTTTTCTTTGTTAATTTCGAATGCAGAATTGGCCGCTACTTATCCGTATATCATTTTGTTTGTGATGGCTTTGAATTATAGACCTATGTATGTGGCAGTAACCAATATTTTTTTCTATTATGAGAATACAACTACCTTGTTGAAGGTGACTTTTATCTCCGGACTGATAGCATTAGGATTATATTGTCTTTTGATTCCGTTTTATTCTATATGGGGTGTTATGGTAGGTTATTACATCGCCGCTATTTATATGGGATATTCGGGATTTTTCACAAGATTTTTTCGAAGTAAATCCAAGGTTGAATACCCTTTTAAGGTGATTTTATTACTACATGTTACTCTTACTATAGTTGCGTATGTAATAGTGGAATGCCCTGTACCGGTAAAACTTTTAGTTTCTTTATTATTTGCAGTTAGTGTATTATGGATAATTAAAAAGCAGAAGAAATAGTCTTGCCCAACACTTATTTTTATGGAAAATATCAAATTTATGCTGTTGAATATCTTGAGAAAGATTTATTGTAAAGTGTCTTCTTTGTGTCATGAATTCTGTCGTAGAAAATATACTTCAAGTGCCCGGAGGGGTGCGGTTTCATGCGGCAAAGGACTGAAAATTAATTATAAATGTGTATTTGGTGGTAAAATCTACTTTGGAGATAACTGTAACTTTAATGGGATGGATGTTGTAGGTAGAGGTACAGTAAAATTTGGAAATAATTTTCATTCGGGTACTGAATGCATGATTATTACTCAAAACCATAATTATGAGGGGGATATGATACCTTATGATGAAAGCTATGTGTATAAAACAGTTGTTATTGGCGATAATGTCTGGCTGGGAAATAGAGTGACCATTGTTGGTGATGTAACGATTGGCGAGGGAGTTATTGTGGCTGCGGGTTCTGTGGTTTGTAAAGATGTTCCGGATTATGCTATTGTGGGGGGCAATCCTGCCAAAGTTATAAAATATCGTGATATAGAACATTATAATCGTTTGAAATCCGAATGTAAATTTCATTGATAGAAATATGAAATACACTCATGTAGATATAATGAAGCTGAATGCTATCAAATTTTCTGCTTGCCGTGATTTGGTGCATTCACCTCGTAGTTTGGCAAGTTGCTACGTGTCTTTTTTTATTCATTTCTTGTATAAGATGGTGTCTTTTAGGTGGAAACTTCCAGATTTCAAAGAGTTACTTTTTGTAGCGCCTACTTTAAACAACAAAAAGGCATTAGGACCTATATGTGATAACTTCTCAAATGATAGTTATACCATGCTTGACGATTTTGGCAAGCAGCTTCCTTATAGTAAAATCTACTTTCACTCTATGCTTCATTTGATTGATTTTCATAAGGAATATCAGAAAGTGCACCAACAAGACAGACCATTGGTAAGGTATTTTTTCTATGATTTTATTTTGGCTTATGGCATTTACATCACCATTGACCAACTGTTGAAAAAAAATAGCCGGCTGAAAGTGATTGTATTTGCAAACGATCATATTTTGGTGAACCGTTGTCTGATAGAATTGGCCGCATCCTATCACATAAAAACTTTATATACGCAGCATGCTTCAGTTAATGGGAATTTTCCCAGCTTGCTTTTTTCTTATTCTTTTCTGGACGGATTAGACTCTTTTGAAAAATATAGGTTGATCGGTCATATAATGGGTAAGGTATTTCTTTCAGGAAACCCACGTTTTGATATTATAAACAACTTGAAAAAAGGAGATGAAAAAGCGATAGGTATTGCTGTTAACGAGTTGGATAATATTGATATTCTGAAGAACTTGTGTGCGTATTTATCAGACAATTTGAATGAGAGAATTATAATTCGCCCTCATCCCTCCATGGAGCAGATGCCGGTTTGGAATGATTTGGCCAAAGCGGGCTATGTTATATCTTATCCTACTAAAGAAAACTCATTCGAGTTTGTGGCAAAATTGCGTCTACTGGTAGCCAATGAATCGGGCATCCATCTGGATGCAAATTTAATGAAAACGCCGTCTGTACTTTATAATTTCTCAACGAATCCTGTAATGGATTGGTATTCGTATATCAAGAATGAATTAATGCCCGTTTGCTCTACCAAAGAAGATTTATTGAAATGCATACAAATTGGTGGAAAAATAAATGCGGAGAAAATACGCTATTACAATGCTGCATTTGATACTTCTTATGAAGGAAAAGTGAGTACGGTTATTTCCGGTTTTATAAAAGGTATGTTGCAAGATAACGAGATGGAATGTATAACCGGCATCTTTATGAATCATGAAGATGGATATTATAGTTATATGTAAGCATATATCATCTACAAAATAGAGGGCTTCAATATTTATAGTTATCAATAACTATTATTCAATATAGAAAATAATCACTAAACAATGGATTCAATAAAAATTTGCGTAATCGGTCTCGGTTATGTAGGGCTTCCTTTAGCCCGTCTTTTCTCTACGAAGTATCAGACTGTTGGTTTTGATATGAATCAAGTGCGTGTAAATGATTTAATGTCAGGTCATGACGCTACTCTGGAAGTTTCTGATGAGTTGCTTCGGGATGCTATTTATAATCATGGGTTTGTGTGTACCACAGATCTGAATGAAATAAAGGAGTGTAATTTCTATGTAGTTGCTGTGCCTACACCTGTAGATTCAAATAACCGCCCTGATTTAAGACCATTGTGGGGTGCAAGTGAGATTGTTGGAAAAGTTATTTCAAAAGGTGATATTGTAGTGTATGAGTCTACGGTTTATCCAGGTGTAACAGAAGAGGAGTGTATACCGGTGGTTGAACGTGTATCGGGTTTGAAATTCAATGTAGATTTCTTTGCAGGATATTCTCCCGAACGTATCAATCCGGGAGATAAAGAGCATACGGTTGAAAAGATAAAGAAGGTGACTTCTGGTTCTAATCTTGAGACTGCTGATATTGTGGATAGCATCTATAATTCTGTTTTGGTAAACGGTACGCATAAAGCTCCTTCCATAAAGGTGGCCGAGGCGTCGAAAATCATTGAAAACTCACAACGTGATGTAAACATTGCTTTCATGAATGAACTGGCGAAGATCTTCAACGCAATGGGTATTGATACGAATGATGTAATCGAAGCAGCTGCGTCAAAATGGAATTTTATCAAGTTGAAACCCGGGCTTGTGGGTGGACACTGTATCAGCGTGGATCCTTATTATTTGATTCAAAAAGCCCAGGTTTATGGTGTACTTCCGCGCGTGATGTTTGCAGCTCGTCGATTAAATGATGGTATGGGTGACTATGTAGGTAGTCAAGTTATAAAACTAATGAACAAGAAAGGTGTATTGGTGAAAGATAGCAGAATTTTGCTTCTTGGCTTCACTTTTAAGGAGAACTGTCCTGACGTGCGTAATACAAAAGTTATTGATATTTATCATACCTTAAAAGAATATACCCCCAATATTACCATATATGACCCTTGGGCAAATGCTGAAAAAGTACAATATGAATATGGCTTAACTCTCACTAATGGTTCTATGGATGAACTGAAAGGTCAATATGATGTCGTAGTGATGGCGGTAGCCCACAAGGAATTTGTATCTTTTGATGTGAGGTCATTTTTGAAGGGTGAGAACGGTGTAGTGTATGATGTGAAGAGTATTTTGAATAGGGATATGGTTGATGGAAGACTGTAAACTTTTAGGAGGGATGGATATATATACTTATTCTATAATTATCCCACATAAAAATAGCCCTAATCTGTTACGTCGTTGTTTGGATTCAATTCCTCATAGGGATGATGTACAAATTATTGTCGTAGATGACAACAGTGACTTGTCTAAAGTTGATTTCTCTTGTTTTCCGGGTATAGGGGAAAACAATACTGAAGTATTTTTTACAAAAGAAGGCAAAGGTGCCGGATATGCCCGTAATGTGGGTTTAAAACATGCGAAAGGTAAATGGTTACTCTTTGCAGATGCAGATGATTATTTTACGGAAGGTTTTATTTTTCATTTGGATAAATATAAAGAATCTGCTTATGATATAGTGTTTTTTGGAACTACAAGTGTTTATACAGAGACTGAAATGGTAGCTATGCGTCATTTATTCGACAAAAAATGTATGAATGCAGCTATATCTGAAAATAATTTTCGTTTGTATAGATACATTCGCACTTCTCCGGTTTCCAAGATAATACGTCGTTCTTTGGTAGAAAATAAACTGATTTTCTTCGATGAAGTCATTGCGGCAAATGATGCCTTGTTTTCAATAAAAACAGGTTACTATGCAAAATCTGTTGCTGCTGACCCTTTTGTAATGTATGTGATAACAGTGCAATCTGGTTCACTTGAATATACTTATTCAAAAAGAGTGTTGCTGTGTCGTATTATGGTTGATATGAATATAAATAGATTTTATAAAGAGCATAATGTGAAAGAACATGTATGTGCATTGAGATACATTATTCAACTTCGTAAAATCTCATTTATATTATATTTAAGATATGTATTAAAATACTTTCTTCTTCATCCGATAAATGGAATATATGATTTCTTGTATCTGTTTAGATGTAAAATAAAATCTGCAAGAACTAATAGCCGAGACGAAATTAGAAAGAATAATACATATATCAAAGTTGAAAAAATATAGTGTGAATAGATTACTGTTCTTATTTTTGTTATTTCATGTTTTATGTGTAAGGTTAGTGTTTTAGTCCCAATATATAATGTTTCAAAATATATTGAGAGATGTGCCCATACTCTCTTTAATCAGACATTTGCAGATATTGAATTTGTTTTTGTAAATGATTGCACGCCAGATGATAGTGTGGAAATTCTTGAGTACGTATTATCTCAATATCCTAATAGGAAAAATGTGAAAATTATTGCCCATGTACAGAATAAAGGGTTAGCAGAAGCACGCAATACTGCTATTAAAAATTCGTCAGGTGAATACATTCTTCATGTGGATAGTGATGATTATTTAGAATTAAATGCGATTCAATTGCTTTACGAGAAGGCCGTCTGTTCTGATGCTGATTTAGTTCTTTCTGATTATCAAATAGTTTATTCTGATTATAATAAGATACTTAGAACGAATTATGTTTCAAATCCTAAAGAGTATGCAAAATTATTGCTTAAACGTAGAACTATTCCCAATATTATTGGAAAATTAATAAAAAGATGTGTAGTTGTTGATAACGGGATTTTTGCAGTAACAGGATTAAATCAAGGTGAGGACTATTTAATAACACCAAAAGTGGCGTATTGCTCTCGTAAAGTAGAATATGTGCCTCTTCCGCTTTATAATTATGTAAAAGATATTCCGACCTCATATACTTCTAATGTGAATTTGGGTGCTGTGAAATGTATAGAGAAAGTGGAGGATAATTTGGTTGATTACTTTTTACGAATTGTTGATTCTGAAGATTTCGCTTCTACTGTGATGCTTTCAAAGCTTTATAATAAAGTATCTCTTCTATATGCATCTGACATATCTTGCTACGAATATATAGCAGGACTCTATAAGGATCTTAAGTATTGGAATGCGGATTTGGAATTGCATCATAAATTCTTGTTGCAGTTTATTGATTGGCATTGTTACCGATCAGTCTATTTTGTTTTGAAATTAGTGAGAAAAATTAGGAAAGAATGATTACTAAGTTATTTTTTTCTTCTTATTGCATTGTCTCATTGTTGTTGTTATGGTATTCGCCTCAGGTTTATTCTCATAGTTATTGTTGGTGGAACATTGCAGCTTTTTGTCTATATGTTATTCCGTATTTGATATATAAGATAAAGAAAAACGGTTTTTTCAATTTTGATACACTATTCTTGTTCTCTTTCTTTTGTGTCAATTATCTGCATGCAGCTTTTATCTATCCAAATGACGCTTTTTTGCCTGCTTTTAGTTTTCAATATAATCCAAAAGTAATTAGTTACGCAATCTCACTAGCTTCTGTTGGAGTATCTTTTTACTTATTAGGAAATGTAGTCTTCCCCTCGAAACAGACTGAATATTATAAAGCAACTACTTTAAAAAATAATTTGGTACAGCTAACAAAAAAAGTGTCTTTTACTTGTTCCATATTAGTGTTTTTGTATGTAATACTTTTTGTAACTGGTGGATTAGTACACCTTTATCCACGTTTAATGGTGCTGGTACTCTCTCTCTTGGTATTGTCTTTTCATTATAGTGCCTCTTATTATAATGCACAAGGAGGCATTAAAAATTTGAAATCTTCTATTTATACTAATAAATTAAACTTTGTATCATTATTATTATTTGTCTGTGCGCAACTTGCGATAGGTAGTAGAAGTGAGGTGATATACCTACTTTTTTCAGTGCTTTACATTATTAACGTTTATTATAGTAGCTTAAAAGTAAAATATCTTTTACCGGCTTCAGTTGTGGGTGTTGCTTTGATGTGTATTCTAATGCTTACAAGAACAACTAAAATTAATTTGAATAATTCGTCGTTTTTTGATGTTGTTGCAAATGGACTTGACATATTGGCTCAAAATGATAAAGTGTTATGGATTTTATTTCTTGATTTAATAGTTTGTGCTCGAACATTATATGAATCCATAGATTATGTGTCAATGAATAGCCTCTTGTTTGGCGTTTCATATATTCCTTATATTTTCGGATTTATTCCTGGAGGTGGAATTTTTGCAACAAGTTTATTATTAGGAAAACAAACGACAGATGTTAATTCTGGATATATCCTTACCGATTTTGCAAATGCTCCTTATGGTCTTGGCACTAATATGATAGCGGATATGTATATTAATTTTTCCTACGTAGGGGTAGCATTTGGAATGTTTCTGTTTGGGGTGTTGGTTAGTCGAATGGAAAGCTGTGATACTAAATATAGAATGTTTGTTTATTATTCTCTCATTGCAAACAGTATTTATATACCTCGTGCGTCCATTTTTGCTTTTACAGATATGTTTATAATGTTAGTATTCTTGGATCTGTTCATGCGTTTTTTATCGAAGAAAAAAATAGTTTTTAATAGAGGTTGGTATTTGAAAATAATATTTTAATACAATGAAAATATTACATGTTGTAGAAAGCCTTTTTAAATTTGGCGGAGCTAATGTTGCCTGTGTGGATTTTTTAATTAGACAACATGAAAAAGGTAATCAAGTCGCTTTGTTTTCGACGAAGTCTACAAATGAAGATGATAATATAAAAATTCCAGATTATGTTAAACTTTATATAGCTCCACGCAATAAGCTGTGCTTTAGAATGAGTTATGTTGAAAATTTGGACATGCTTATGGCTGAAGCTATTCAATCTTTTAATCCTGATATTGTTCACGTTCATGCTTTATGGGATCCCCTTGTTCATAAAGCTATTAATCTTGCTCATAAAAAGGGTGTGAAAATTATACATTCTCCTCATGGAATGTTGACTCCATGGGCATTGAATAATAAAAAAAATAAAAAGAAATTAGCATGGCATTTATATCAAAAAAGAGATTTGTATAAAGTAAGTGCTTTTCACGTTACATGTGATGATGAAAAGGAGGATATTAAGCGCTTAGGCTTTAAACAGGATATAGTGGTAATCCCATTGGGAATTGATTTGCCACATATTGATTTGTCACATAAAATTTATTCAAAATCAATCCTGTTCATGTCTCGGATTCACCCTAAAAAAGGTTTACTGAATTTAGTATATGCATGGGACAAAATAAGAAAGGAAGGATGGAAAATTATAATTTGTGGTCCTGATGATGATAATCATCTTAGTATTGTAAAGAAAGAAATATCGCATTTAGGACTAAATGATTTTTTTGTTTTTAAAGGTTCTGTTGAAGGTGAAGAAAAGGATAATTTGTTGCGCTCATGCGATTTGTTCGTTTTGCCTACATATAGCGAAAATTTCGGAATTGTGATTCTTGAAGCTTTGTCTTATGGTCTTCCTGTTATAACGACTGTTGGAGCACCGTGGAAAGATGTTGTAGCTTATAATGCAGGATGGTGGATTGAAATAGGTGTTGAGCCTTTGATTGAAGCTTTAAATGAATTTTTCACTCTAAGTGAAAAGGCACATATTGAGATGGGACATAATGCCATTGTTTTGGCTGAAAAAGAATATTCATGGGGTGTAACGATAGACAAATTATTATCATTTTATAATAAATAAAATTATGTGTAAAATATTAGTAACAGGAGGAAGTGGGTTTATTGGTACCAATGTCATTCTTTCGTTGCTTAAAGGTGGGCATGATGTACTTAATTTGGATTTTCATAAGCCTAAACTTAGCAAATTAGAGTCTGTAACAACCTCTTGTGACATAGACGCTTTTTCTGAATTGAATTCTAAAATTATAGAATTTTCCCCAGATTATATCATTCATTTAGCTGCTCGTACAGATCTTGACGGAAAATCTTTGAATGATTATTCAGCAAATATTCTTGGTGTAGAAAATTTGATGAAAATATTGCCCTTACTATCAAATTTGAAAAAGGTAATAATAACTTCTTCTATGTTGGTTTGTCATACTGGATATTGTCCTAAAAATCAATTTGATTATGCTCCTTCAACTTTATACGGTGAAAGTAAAGTGAAAACGGAAGAAATAGTTTGGAATAATAAACCTCAATGTGATTGGGCTATTATACGTCCGACATCCATTTGGGGACCTTGGTTTGGAGTTCCTTATCGGAATTTTTTTGATATGATGATGGCGCATCGATATTTTCATATTGGTAACAAGGGGTGTACTAAAACTTATGGATATGTAGGGAATGCTGTTTACCAAATAGAGCAAATTCTGTTTAATGATACACGAGATGAAAGCCAAAAAGTGTTTTATATAGGAGATGATCCTCCTATCAATATTGAAGATTGGGCTAATGAAATAGCTGGTGAATTAGGTTATGAAGTAAGAAGAATGCCTTGGTGGTTTTTACGTTTAGCCGCATGGGGTGGAGATTTGTTGAAACTTGCAGGTATTGCTTTTCCGATGACTTCGTTCAGGCTGAAGAACATGACAACTGATAATGTGATAGACTTATCTGATACATATAAAATAGCCCCTAATCCTCCTTATTCACGAAAAAAAGGTATAAAAGAAACTTTGAATTGGCTTGTTTTAACAAAGCATTGATATGAACATCTCTCTTATAACTGTCACCTTTAATAGTGCTGCAAGCCTCAGATATACCATTCAGTCCGTTTTGTCTCAATCTTATCCAAACATTGAATATATAATTATTGATGGCGCTTCAAAGGATGATACAGTAAGTATTATCAAAGAATATGAACCAAAGTTTTATGGTCGTATGCGTTGGATAAGTGAACCGGACAAAGGACTTTACGATGCTATGAACAAAGGCATACGTATGGCTACCGGGGATATAGTTGGAATCATAAATTCAGACGATTTCTATCATCGTACGGATGTTATGGCAAAAGTCGTGAATGTTTTTCAAGACGAAGCAGTACAGACAGTTTATGGGGATGTGCGTTTCGTAAATTCGGATAATTTGGATAAAACGGTTCGTTATTATTCTTCTAAAAATTTTTTTCCAAAACTTTTTCGTTATGGCTTTATGCCTGCTCATCCCACCTTTTTCACTTACCGGAGATATTTTGAGGAATTTGGATATTACAAGACGGATTACAAGATAGCCGCCGATTACGAGCTATTGATTCGCTTCTTATATACCCATAAATTGAAGTCGAAATACTTGCCTTTGGATTTCATGAAGATGAGGACTGGAGGCACGAGTACGGCTTCCATTAAAAGCAACATACTTTTGAATAAGGAAATAGTAAGGGCGTGTAGGGAAAATGGCATATGGACTTGCATGCCGTTGCTGTTTTTGAAGTATTTTATAAAGATATTTGAGCTGATATTTACGAGAGAATAGTTTTATGAAAAAGATAGCATTAATTACCGGTATCACCGGCCAGGACGGTTCTTTCCTTGCCGAGTTCTTAATTGAAAAAGGCTATGAGGTCCACGGCATTCTTCGCCGCTCTTCCTCATTCAATACAGGACGTATCGAGCATCTTTATTTGGATGAATGGGTGCGTGACATGAAGAAAGATCGTCTGATCAATCTTCATTATGGAGATATGACGGACAGCAGTTCGCTGATTCGAATCATTCAGTTGGTTCAGCCGGACGAAATCTATAACCTTGCTGCACAGAGTCATGTAAAGGTTAGTTTTGACGTGCCGGAATATACGGCGGAGTCGGATGCTGTAGGTACGCTCCGTATGCTGGAAGCTGTCCGAATTCTTGGTTTGGAGAAGAAGACAAGGATTTATCAGGCTTCTACTTCGGAGTTGTTTGGTAAGGTGCAAGAGGTTCCTCAAAAAGAAACTACACCTTTTTATCCTCGTAGTCCATACGGTGTAGCGAAGCAGTATGGCTTTTGGATAACCAAGAATTACCGTGAAAGCTACGGTATGTTTGCCGTGAATGGTATTTTGTTCAATCATGAAAGTGAACGACGGGGGGAGACATTCGTAACCCGTAAGATTACTTTGGCTGCTGCCCGTATTGCCCAAGGTTTTCAAGATAAATTGTATTTGGGTAATCTGGATTCGCTTCGTGACTGGGGGTATGCCAGGGATTATGTGGAATGTATGTGGTTGATTCTTCAGCATGATGTTCCGGAAGATTTTGTGATAGCTACAGGTGAGATGCATACGGTTCGTGAGTTTGCTACTTTGTCTTTCAAGGAGGTTGGTATTGAACTTCGTTGGGAAGGTGAAGGTGTAAGTGAGAAGGGTATTGATGTGAAGACTGGCAAAGTACTGGTTGAAGTTGATGCTAAGTATTTCCGTCCTTGCGAGGTTGAACAGTTGTTGGGTGATCCGACGAAAGCCAGGACTTTGCTTGGCTGGAATCCCACAAAGACAAGTTTCCCGGAATTAGTGAAGATAATGGTAACTCATGATATGCGGTTTGTGAAGAAACTATATCTAAAAACACAAATTAGTGAGTGATAATTAGGACATCTCCGAATCTTCAAGTATCTTTGTAGAAAGATTAGATCGATGAGCAAAATTAAGCCGTATAAAGAAAGTGTGGAGAAATCACAAACGGTCAGTGAACCTATGGTTGCCTATGGGGCTGTAGAACGTAATGCGGAAGACTATTTGAAGGATATTCCACAGGATACAATGCAGTCTTTAGTTGACTTGGCTATTGAAGACTATGAAATGGGACGTTGTACTCCCCACTCGCAAATGGATTCTTAGATTAAGGAACGTATGGGATGGAAGTAATCTGGTCCCGCCTTGCAAAGGAAACATTAGCTTCTATAGTGGAATGGAATACGTGGAAGATAGCTTTAATGGTACAGTTGCTTTGAAGGTTTATGATAAAATCAATAATCATATTGATTCGTTGGCTTTTTCCCACGGATTGGAATGAAGGATTATACTCTCTCTACTGCTAAAATAGAAATCCGTTATATTGTTAATACTCCTAATATAATTCATTACGGAATTATTGAGAATACGATAATTATTATTTCTGTATGTGATACTCGCCGTTCGCCTGTAAGCACTCATTGTATGGCTCTTGCCCCATCTTTCTTGGCGTCTTATCTTTGT
>OKSL01000038.1_pt1:2500-113555 | contig 113555 bp, 105 predicted proteins | sample 1606251 | NCBI WGS metagenome assembly OKSL01 (sample SAMEA3879543, study PRJEB24766) | human gut metagenome | biome: human-associated habitat; feature: feces | place: USA | collected 1985/1987 | reverse complement strand
GACTTGCCGTCCGCAAACAGCATAAAATGCTGTTCGCCGCCAGCAAGTTTGAAAAAGAAACATAATGCTTTGAAGGTACTTATTTGAATGAAAAAGTTGATAGCATTATTTCTATCACTGGTCTTTGAATTGGCATTAGTGGGTTGCGGAAAAGCAGTGTTTTATGGCAAGACCAGATTTAGGAGAAAAGGATATTTTGAATCCTTCTGAGGCAATTGAATATTTTGTTCTGAGCCGGAGAAAATTTTATGATTTATTGAATAATACGGATGGAGAAGATTTTCTGGCATACTACGGAGAACGCAAGCTGATTCTTCGTGTAGCCTTTGAAAGGTATCTGCATAACCATCCAGAGTTGAGGAGGCGGGTATAATGGCAAAGGCAGGTAGAGGACAGACAAGGCGCGACTCCAAACGAAGAGTATTAAGACCGGGAGAGAGTGTATGAGCAGACGGAAAATATCAATATAAATATCACATTGATGGAAAACCACATTTTGTATACAGTTGGAAACTGGAGCCTACGGATAAACTTCCAAAGGGAAAAAAGCCATGCCTTTCCCTTCGTGAGTTGGAAAAACAGGTAAACACAGATTTGGATTTGATTGTAAATATCGTGGATGGACAGATGACGGTCTGTGAACTGGTAGACCGATATTTGAAAACAAAGACCGGAGTAAGGCAAAGCACAAAACAGGGATATGTTACAGTACAGAGATTACTTGCAAAGGAAGCATTTGGCAAAAAGACGATACGAAGTGTGAAAACATCCGATGCAAAGCTGTTCCTTATCAAATTGCAGCAGGAAGATGGCAAAAGCTACAGTTCCATTCATACCATCCGTGGAGTGCTGCGACCAGCCTTTCAGATGGCGGTGGATGATGACATTCTGTTAAAGAATCCATTCGGATTTCAGCTTGCCGGAGTATTGGTAAATGATGCAGTTATAAGAGAGGCAATCACAAAAGACCAGATGAGAAAGTTCCTTAAGTTTGTGCATGACGATGTGGTGTACTGTAAATACTATGAAGTGATGTACATACTCTTTCATACGGGAATGCGAATATCGGAATTTTGTGGCTTGACGCTGAAGGACATTGATTTGCAGAACAAAACTGTGAATATCGACCATCAGTTGCAGAGAACATCAGATATGCGGTATATCATAGAAACCACAAAGACGGATGCAGGAACAAGAGTGTTGCCGATTACAGAGGATGTGGCACAAATGTTTCAGGCAATCATTGAGGACAGAAATGCACCGAAAGTGGAGAAGTCCATAGATGGATATAGCGGATTCCTATTTTATGATGATAAGGGAATGCCACTTGTTGCAATGCACTGGCAGCACCGATTCAATCATATGGTTGGCAGGTACAATGACATCTACCGGGTGCAGATGCCAAACATCACGCCTCATGTATGCCGACATACCTATTGCTCCAATATGGCAAAATCGGGAATGAATCCAAAGACGCTGCAGTACCTCATGGGGCATTCGGATATATCAGTCACAATGAATGTGTACACGCATATCGGATTCGATGACGCTGAGGAAGAATTGAAACGGATGGAAGAGCTTAAGAAGGCACAGGCGGAGGTTGAGCAGAAGAAAGAGAAACCGATGTCGCAGAAGATGTTTAAGGTAGTTTAATATGGAAGAAGGATGACGCTCTGGCTTAGGCTGGGGCGCTTTTTTTCTGTGGAAAAATGTCGGTTATAGGGATATAATATAAGTTGGGATTGTATCGAATTAGGAGATGATATTTTGAAATATTATGGATTGAGAAATAAAATAAGAAAAGAAGATTTTTTATATTCGTATGCAAAACATAGAGCTAAATTATTATCGATTTTACCAGGAAAGAGAAAGACATTTTGGAAAAATAATTATAATACTATTTATGGGTATGACCATTTTAATTCAAGAGATGACAATTCTTTGCCAGATAATGCATTTTTTGATATGTATTCAATAGTTGTATCAGACTTAATTAGAAGAGAAGATATTAAGCAGCTGCAAAAAGGAGTGAGATTACTATTACAGAAAAGGCGGTCTAATCGTTTTATGGTGCCCCCCATAGAAGGACTAGATGAAATTTGCAAGAGAATTGAGCAGATGGATGAGTCTCTACTTGCTTGGTATAATGTTGTGGATTGTGGTTTGTTTGAATTTAAAAATCATCCACTTGAGAATGCTATAGATTACTTCACTGTGAAAATATGCAATGTTAATTCAGGGTATCTTTCTTTGATTTTTGATATTAAATTAAAAAATGATAAAAAGGAAAAACTTAAGCAAATTATCGATAACAATTATTATGAAGATAGAGGATATGCATTTCAAACATTAACGGGAAATAGTAAAACAACAGGAGCATTTAAAAATTATTCGGTTGCTCGATATAATGATAATTTTCTAAAGGCTGATAAAATATATGAATTTATTAGTTATATAGAATGGGAGTTTTTAGAAGAACTTAGTTCATTATTTCCGTTTGTTTTTCATAATAAAAAGGTTTCTCCACCTAGAATAGAAGTTTACAGTACAAATATTGATTGGCGTGATGATAATAGATATTTTTGGCATTCAATAGGGGTTGAAGATTATCAAGGTCAATTTGTAGATGAGAGACAAAAAATGTTTTTTGAAAATACACTTTCAGAAAGGTACGGTAGGTTATATGTGAGCAATCGGCTTATTTATATATTTAAGGATGACGGAATTGAAATAGGACAGTTTGAATCAATAAAGGACAGGGTTTATTATCATATCAAAGAGTATGCGATAGATTATTTTAAATTTATGTTTTTGGATATGTTGTCCAGAAAGGCAGGAAAAACACTTGTAGAGTACAAGCATAAATTAGATAAAATCAAGTTAAAAAGAAATAATCTAGAATCACTTCTAAAACTTAAATATAATTTTTCAATGGAAATAGATGATTTTAATAGGTATAAAAGAGATGATATTTGGGATAAATCAAAAAAGAGATTTGCTGATGTGTATGCGTACAGTGACACGGTGGCTGACTTCGCATTGAAGCATTTCTTTATTTCACATAAAAGTTTTTGTGATAATGCTATTTCTGAATCAAGAAAAATAGATGAAGACATAGACATGGTACTTGCCGAGTTTGAAGAAAAGAAAATGATTTTACAAAATCTGGCAGATTATAAAAACACTGCATACAGTTTGAGATTGAATGTGATAATGACAATTTTAACTGCGGCAACTTTGTTTTTTGTTATTTTTCCTGATAAGGCAAAAGTGATTGCAAATGTTATATCTACCATATGGAATTATTTTATAGCTAAATTGTAAAATATAGTGTAAAAATCCTTAGTAGTAACCCATTCCCTTTTACTACCAATTTTACTACTAACAGGTAGTAACAACTTGCTCAATTCTGCTCTGATTTGCCACAATCTGTAATTTCAGAGCAAACCACACGAAGCCCGGAAACCCTTGCAAAACAGGGCATTCCGGGGCAAAACAAGGAGAAACAAAACAATGATAAAAGTACTTTTCATCTGCCACGGCAACATCTTAAGGTAAGCGAAAGGATGTTGTAATTAAGTAAGATTTAGGCGTAGTATATAGATTTTATACCTTATTTATACCGATTGGTGTATAAATTTTTGAAGACTATCTTGGTTTTGATTGTAAAGAAGACAGACATATTATTATTCCCGACGATGAAATCTTTATCGTAAGAAATGGCGTAAAATCAGCGGTTACAAGTAGGCAAGGTCAATATTTACGACCAATTTACGACCAAATAAGAGAACACGTTAAAAAGCACCTTCTGAATAGTTCAGAGGGTGCTTTCATTTTAGGCAATTACGATGTTAGTTAGCTCGATTATTTTGTTCATTAATTCCAATTTTATGTTTTCTAATTTTTCATACTTTATTGCTAATTCTTTTTGTTTTTCAATATCATATGAACCGTTATCTAAGATTGGGATTGGTATAGTATCCTTCATTTTCTTTATCATATCTGAGTTTAATGTAGTATATTCGTTTTTGCCCAAATCACCTTCTCGACCTTTTTTATTGGCTCGAAAGATGGGTTCAAGAACATATTTGATATAAGTTAAATCGATATTTTGACAATTATCTGTTGGAATAAGTATTCCTCTATGTCCTGTAAGAGAAAATTTTCCGCTATGAAGCATCATATACCCTGCTAAACCGTCTTTTGCCCATGTAAGATATTCGCCATCGTAATCGAAACTGTCAACCATATCAAAAGAACCTTCGGTGTTACCTGAATAGAGAGGGATATCTCCAGCGTGATTTTTACAGTATTCTTTTGTATAGATGCTATTTCCGTTAGTTGGTTTGAACAAAAAAGAACATTTTACCTCAGCCCATTTAATATTTTTATCTTTGGGTAATCTGAAAGCAATATCTTTGATTTCGTCTAATCTGTTAATTAATGATAATCGTTTTTCTTCAACTTCTTTGTACTTCTGGGCAAGAGTTATTTGCTTAGATAAGTCAAAAGTCCCATCATCAAGAATGGGTATTTTAATCTCAATGTTTTTGAAGGTTATTTTTGTAGCTTTATTTGAAAAAGTGTATTCCTGCTTTCTTGATTCGTTTTCAATTGCATATTTAAGATAGTTGCAATCAAGCTGATTGCGGATATCTTCAAAAATAACAAGAGGGACTACTTTTTCCGAGATGGTAAAATGCCCTTTTCTAAAGAAAACTAAACCAGATGCACCATCTTTATTATATGTTAGACAATCATCGAAATATTTAATCCCTTCTAAACCGTCTTGGATATATCCATAAGAGGGGATAGATAGGTCTTGTGATGCACCATAAACGGGTACAGTTCCTTTATGTGAATTGACAAAAGATTTAGTCAACCCACTGTTTGTGCTGATGCTAAAATCAAATATTTCGTGAATAGTTTTTTTTACAAATCTTCCTTTAACCATTCTATCGCTCCCTGATAATCGTGGATTTCATCGATTAGTTCGGATATATATCCGTTGAATTCATCGAGGTTCATGATGTTGTCTTTCTTTTTTATTCCAAGTGCTTCTTTTTCTTCATCTGTCCAATGAAGATTAATATCCCAATTATCGTCTTTCCCAAACTTTTCTATTTTGAGAAGTTTTGCTCGAGGATTATCATTTACCGCATTTTGAACCATGGAATGAGACTTGTTGTTCTTATACAGGGTATAGAGATCAACAGCGTCTCTCAGGTCATTATCATCGATATCGAAACGGTACGAATCTAAAGTTTCTCCTATTGTGCTGCATAGATAAGCAAATATCGGATAAGGCTGTGCAGAACTCTTCTCTGCATCAGTCCGTTTGTGTACTGTAAGTATGTATGTTTTTTTAGGGGTGTTGAAAAATGTTCCAACGGGTAAGGAGATGATACTTTCTATGTAGCAAGTATTAAGTATAAATTTCTTTAATTCATCATTGGCGATGTTTGTGAAAATACCATCGGGAAGAATGATATTAGCTTCACCACCTTTTTTGAGGGATTTAATAATCCATTCTGTAAATAGTGATTCTATTCCTCTGCCGCCAGTTGTATATGCTTTGGATGAACTACCAGATAAAGATACACTTTTGCTTGCTTCCGTTATAACAGCACTTTGATAATATGGTGGATTGGCTAAAATCAAATCGTATTTTTCTGGAACTAACTTTTCAAGGGTTCCAAGAGTAGAGTGACTTGATTTTATAACCGTGCTAAGTAATTCGTTTGATAGTTTTTGTATACGCTTAGAATCATCACTGCTGTTTTTGAAAAGGTCTGAATAGAATAATAATAGATTAGATTTAGCAAGTATTGTTGTTAAATCATCATTGTTATCTTCCATTCTTTTTTCCATCCCATAGAGGTTAACAGATTTTTTTAAGATGCCATTTTCAAAATAGAAGGGGTTGGATAATTTCAATGATGCTTCTAATAAAAACTTACCAACACCGCAAGCAGGGTCACAGATATCCATTCCCTCACGAACATCAACCATTCGCACCATTTCTTGAACGACTTTTAATGGTGTGAAAAATTGTCCCATACCTTCTTTATCCGAACTATTTTTCATAAAGGTTTCAAACAGTTTAGATTTAAAATCTTTGTTTATATACAGGAATTTACCGTGTTCGTTCTCGTAATCCTTGAAGCAATCCAAAAGCTTTCCAAAGCCATCAGCTGCACTATCTATGATTATAGGATTTCCCATTTCATCGACCTGAGTATGAAACAATCTACCGTTTATAATAGTTGTGTTATCATCTGCAACAGGAAAAAGAACTAATAATTGCTCTCTTATTGTGGTGAGGTATTGCTTAAAGGCATCTTTAGCACTCTGTTTTTCATATATTTCATATACGCTGTCAAAACAGTATATTCCTTTTAAAACACCAATATCGGATAGAAACTTGAAGGTGAACATTTCAACAAATGTATAAAGAGAATTCTTGGCAGACGACAGAGACATGTTTTGTAATATTCTCGCTGTCTTTTTGGCTAATGGTGTAGGGTCAATATAATCTTTAGGAATAAGCTGATTGTTTTTATCATCGATGCAATAACAAACATCATCAATAAACTCAGCTAGTTCTTTGTTTTGTTCCTGAGATAATTCTTTAGGATTGATTTTTCTATATACAGGAGATCCATCCTCATAGAGGATATGTTCTTCTGTAAGAGGATTGAACCAAATGAATGTATCTCCGTCAGAGATTACATAAATTTTAGCCTTGGTCTGTTTTGCTACAAGAAGCTCCTGATACTTCGCTAAACGTTTTAGTGCATCTGAATGAAATTCGTCAGGAGTTTTCATTTCGATAAAGATTACGATTTCTTTGTTTTTGTTTAATACAAGAACATCGGGCTTGTTTGCTTTGATGTCTTTACATTCTTTGGCAGTAAGTCCGGTTATCTCCTTGTTCTTAACAAGGTCTTTGATTGTAGTAGCGCCGAGACTACGGCAGGTATACTTGTCGAGCTGTACTGGAATGGAATAAAGACCATCTTGGATAGTTTGTTCTGACATCGTATTTCTCCTTTGGTTGAGTTCTTTTTTTATACATCTTTCAGTTTCGAGTTTGAAACGGTTATAAGTACATCGGGATTACTGTGTATTATGGATTCTTTTACAGGAATAATGGTTGCATAGTCCTTGTAGGTGTCATGGATTATGTTTTCGTTGAATTTTTGTGTTTCTATGTCAAGCCATTGTGTTTTTAGCTCTTTAGGAATGTTCTTATCAGCTTTGGCGTTAGCTGTTTGTATAAGATACTCGAAATAAGCTCTGTTAATTGTCAGAGTTGGTAGAGGATAAACGGTGTCATTATCTGTAACGCCGCTAATATCGTGGTAATCCAGTGATACATATTTGTTAAGGGTTTCGAGAAGGTTTGAACCACCTTCGCCTTTGCATAAATAATCAAGCGATACATTATAGTGTTCCGAGATAAGAATCATATTATCGAAGGTCAAGCCGATTTCTCCATTTTCAAGTTTGGAAATGGAGTTTGGTGTCGTGCTAATAACACTTGCAAGGTCTTTTTGAGTTTCTTTATTTTTTTTTCTGAGTTCCTGTATTCGTAAGCCTACAGATTTTCTATCGGTTTTGTTCTCCATAGTGTACTCCATCGGAAAAATGAATAAATAAAATATCATTTGTTTCTTAAAACCCATTATAAAGCATATATACGAAAAATCAAGATAGAATAACTACCATAAACTATGCTTAAAACTATCGCCCAAAGGTTTTTACAATAGTTTTGAGATGATTTATATTATAGTCATCGGAAGCGCAACCGAAATATAAAAGCCTATGCAGATATCAGCAGAAGCAGAAAGGAGACTAGCTATGAAGGCTAAACTTGTTGGTGTACAGGGAATCCATTTCACAAACAACAGTGGCGAAGAAGTCAACGGAACAAAAATCTATTGTGCTTTTCAGGACGAGAACGTTGAAGGACTTCGTACGGCAGATTTCTTCTTAAAAGATGGAATCACCCTTCCGAAAGACACTAAGCTTAACGATGCCATCGATATCAGCTTCAATATGAAGGGTAAGGTAGAGATGATTTTCAAGGCTTAATCAAATTACCAAAGATGGCAGGGGGATGATGACCTCATCCCCTTGTTCATCAGAAAGGAATTAGTAATGAATAAGAATATTGAAACTATGCTCATAGAATGTCATATCTTGATGAGTGAAGCACTTAAAGAATATGAGGACAGAGCTTATATAAGTAACAAGCTGTTTGAGATTAGACAATATCGTAATAAGCTTCCTGAGGATGTATATGGAAAGATTAAGGAATTCGCAGATAAGAATATTCGCCCGATGGCGTATGATGCAGATTTCTGGTCTTTTATAGAAAAGGATGAAAGCTGTGGTTCGTACAACGAAGAGAATCATTTCATTATTGATTCTGACCGTTCGCTTGAAAACATTATTTTCAGAAAGTACAACCATGTACATGATTTGCTTATGGAGTTAAGTAATTTCATGTCAGAGGGATTCAGCTTGAATTACGATTGAGTTTGTACCGGGTGATGGGTTTCCATCCCCTGTTTTAGAAGAAAGGTGGAAAATGGATAATAAAGAGTTTAACGAAAGAAGGCACAATAGAAAAAAACAGGAGAGCAGATTTCGTCTTGGCATTCAGCAGTTATGGAATTATCCGATAATCAATCTTCTGTGGATTCTGTTTGCAGGTGGTGTTGTGCTGATGGTAATTACAGAAAAAAGATTCGTTACAAATATGGAAATATACCCTTTGTTTAAATCGGTGTTTTCTGCGTGTATGACAATTATGCTTGTTATATTTCCTGTAATATGTGCAATCGGGTTGATTCAGTTCGTGGGCTTTTGTTTTGCGATTAGGGATGAAGCCGATATGGAGATAGTATTCGGAGATAAACGAGATGTGAAAAATCAGCCGCCCATACTTTATTACAAGAAGAGGGACAGAAAGTCAGGTGTAACAAAAAGAGAATTCTATACGACCATACCAATGGAAAGATGGAAGGAAAAGAAGGATGCAATCTGCGACAGGCTTGATATTCATTTGATAGGTGATATTACGTATGGCGGTAAAAAGCATAATAAAGGAAATCATATCTGCTTTGAGTCTGCCGAAGGAAGAATAACAGCAGAAAGGGAAATTATGTATGATGATGAATTCTGATTTGATTCTTGGCTATGATTTTGATAAGTCGTATGGCTATGGCGTAAAAGAGCCTGTGATAACGGATATCTCACCTAAAACGAACAGCCACACTCTTTTATGCGGAATGTCAGGAAGCGGAAAGAGTTATGCGGAAAATATCTTGATTGCTCGGATAGCCAATACAGAAGGAATGGTTTTCTTTTCGGATTTTAAGCAGGATGATTGCTTCACGTTTCTTAGAAACTGCCCTCGGTATTATCCGTATGATAAGACGATAGAAGCTCTGGAAACAGTTTATGATACGCTTCATAAAAGACAATCAGGCGAAGATACTTCAAGAAGCCCTGTAACGCTTGTATGGGATGAATACATGGCGAATATCCTTGCTATACAGGGAACGGAAAAGAAAAAGGCTGAGGATATCATGCGCAAGGTATCAGAGATATTGATGCTCGGGCGTTCTTTGGGAGTGAGGCTTGTGATATCGTGTCAGCGTCCAGATGCCGCCGCTTTTCCATCAGGTAGCCGCTTAAATTATGGAGTTATACTGATAGTAGGTGCGCCGATCAGAAGTATATACGAAATGCTTATCCCGAAAGAATACATTGATGAAATAGGCGATAGAGCTTTTAAGAGGGGCGAAGGGGTTGCATTGTTACAGGGTTCAGAATTGCGTTTTATAAAAATACCGATGGTTCGAGATATGGAGAAGATGCAAAAAGTCTGTATTGATGCACTCACCCGAGAAGAAAGCCCCGTTGAGGGCGGCGGCGTAGCCGCAAGCCCTCAAACGGTCGGCTAGTATTACCCGACCGTGAACGAACGTGAAAAAGCTCAATAACTGCAAGGGTTTGCAGCTTGTTCACGGATGTGCACAAAAAGAACAAAGGGGGTGATTGTAATAGATACGCAATCCTTCATGTATCAATTAACGATTAACGCTCCTCTGGAAAAAGGATATTCACATGAGCATATTGTTGAAATCATCAGGAGTAATTTCAAAACGATAACTTACTTCTGCATGGCTGACGAAGAAGGAAGCATGTTTCACACGCACATATACGTTGTGTTTGCTTCTAGAGTCAGGTTCAGTATGGTTAAGCGATATTTTCCAGAAGCACATATCGAAAAATGCAGAGGGTCAGTATTGGACAATGTAAACTACATAAAGAAATCTGGTAAATGGGAATTAGACGAAAGCAAGCAAGAGAAGAAAATAGAAGGCACGTTTGAAGAGTATGGAACACAACCGCCCAACAGTAAAGGAAAAAGAAGCGATATGTCGGACTTATATCAAATGGTTCTTGATAATATGACTAATGCCGAGATTCTTGCAACAAATCAGGATTACATTTTACAGATAGATAAGCTTGATAAAATCCGTACTACCATCCTGACGGAGAGATTCAAGGAAACGGTACGGCTCGGATTAGAAGTTATATATATCAGTGGTGCGACAGGCACAGGAAAAACAAGAGGAGTTCTGGAAGGTAACGGTTATTCAAATGTTTACAGGGTTACGGACTATTTGCATCCGTTCGATGGTTATACGTGTCAGCCTGTAATCTGCTTCGATGAATTCCGTTCTTCCCTCAAATTAAAGGAAATGCTTCTGTACTGCGATATTTACCCGATAGAATTGCCGAGCCGCTATGCAAACAAATTTGCCTGTTACAATAAGGTATATATTGTATCGAATTAGTCTCTGGAAAAACAATATCCCGAGATTCAGAGAGAGGATGAAGAATCATGGAATGCTTTTCTTAGAAGAATCCATAAAGTGATTATCTATGATAAATCAGGAAATCGGACAGAGTACAATTCTGTTAAAGAATATCTGGATAGAAACGATGGCTTTATTGAATATACAGGGGAAGATTTACCTTTTGATTGAAAGGAGTGTCAGAAATGAAAAAGGAAATTCCAATTTGGGAGAAGTATACGCTTAATGTTGAAGAGGCGGCGATATACTACGGTATTGGAATAAAAAGGTTGTATGAAATAATTCGAAGTAATCCCAATGCGGATTTTCTTCTTGAAATTGGTTCACACTACAGGATAAAAAGAAATTTATTTGAAAAATTTCTTGATAAGGTAAACACAGTGTAATTAACACTTTTCTATGGCAAAGAAGACTATCTGATGGTAAAATGTATTTATCCAAGATAGTCTTCTTTTTTGATGAAAGGAGACCGAATTATGAGCGAGAAAAGGAGAGATAAAAAAGGACGTATTTTACATAATGGCGAGATACAGATGTCAGATGGACGCTACAGATTTAAGTATGTTGATGAAAATGGTAATGAAAAAGCTGTTTACAGTTGGAGGCTTGACCACAACGATACAACACCTTCAGGCAAGAAAAGAACGTTATCTTTAAGAGAAATGGAGAAGCAGATACAAGCAGACTTATTTGACCATATTGTTACAAACGGTGGCAATCTTACAGTATTAGAGCTTGTAGAAAAGTATATTGAAACTAAGACAGGAGTAAAACCAACAACACAAGCTGGATATAATACGGTTGTTAATGTATTGAAAAAAGATTCTTTTGGCAAAAAAAGAATTGATACTGTTAGAATATCAGATGCAAAAACGTGGTTGATAAAACTTCAAAAGAAAGATGGACGAAGTTACAGTTCAATTCATTCAATAAGAGGAGTTTTGAGACCTGCCTTTCAGCTTGCGGTGGATGATGACTTAATTCGCAAAAATCCATTTTCATTTCAGCTTGTTGATGCAGTTGTAAATGATAGTGTAAGGCGAGAAGCAATATATAGGGAAGAAGAACGTAAATTTCTCAAATTTGTTAAAGAAGATGCGCATTTTAGCAGATACTATGAAGGTATTTATATTCTGTTTAAGACAGGAATGAGAATATCTGAGTTCTGTGGTCTTACAGTAAGCGATATTGATTTTAAAGAACATAAAATCAATATCGACCGTCAGCTTCAAAAGAAGTCGAAGATAGGCTACTACATTGAAGAAACTAAGACTGAAAGAGGTACAAGAGTTTTACCTATGACAGCGGATGTTGAGGAGTGCTTTAAAAAAATTATTGCAAACAGAAAGCCGCCTAAAGTTGAGCCTATGGTTGATGGTTATACAGGATTCCTTTATTTTGATAAAGATGGAAGTATTACCTATGCACTTCACTGGGAGCATTACCTTAAACATATTGTTGATAAATACAACAGTATTTATAAAGTGCAGATGCCCAAAGTGACACCACACGTTTGCAGACATACTTATTGCTCAAATATGGCTAAATCGGGAATGAATTCAAAGACGCTTCAATATCTTATGGGGCATTCAGATATTAGCGTAACATTGAATGTTTATACTCATGTCAATTTTGATGATGCCAAAGCTGAAATCCCAAGATTAAAAGTTATGTAAAAAGTCCGTATTTTCGAGAAAAATTCAAGGTATAAAATGCAATATTTTATACCTTACTTTATACCTTTTGCTTGAAATAATATGCCATTTTATGCATATAATATGCCGAGTTAAGAGGTAAGCAAACTTTAAGAAATGCCGAAAATACAAGGAGTTTTAACAATGATAAAGGTATTATTCATCTGCCACGGCAACATCTGCCGCTCCCCGATGGCGGAATTTGTTTTCAAAGATATGGTAGAAAAACGTGGTCTTGCCGACCGGTTTGAAATCGCTTCGGCAGCTACCAGTACGGAAGAAATATGGAACGGTGTCGGTAATCCGGTGTACCCGCCGGCGAGGGAAGAACTGGCGAAGCACGGGATTTCCTGCGATGGGAAACGGGCGGTGCAGCTAAAAAAGTCCGATTATGATGCGTATGATTATCTGATTGGCATGGATTATATGAATATAAAAAACATAGAGCGGATGACGGGGCAACAGGGCGGCAAAATAAAACTGCTGCTTTCCTTTGCGGGAGAGGACAGGCCCATATCGGACCCCTGGTATACGGGGGACTTCCGAAAGACCTACGAAGATGTGGTAAAGGGATGTGAAGCGCTGCTTCGGTGCATAGATGGGAAAACGTTATGACACAAAAACAGTCGTACTTCATAGAAGGCTTGCAGGGAGCGGGCAAAAGTACGCTGGTAAACCGCCTGGCAGAAAATTATCCGGAGAAAAAGGTCTGTCGGGAGGGAGATTATACGCCGGTGGATTTGGCGTGGTGTGCTTATGTGGATGAAACGACCTATCAGAACATTTTTGCAAGATTTCCGTCATTATCGGAGGAAATGGCAAAGTGCGCCGTGCCGGAGGACGAAATCTTTGAATGTGCCATGTTTCAGAATATTCTGGAAAACATGATGCTGTATCTGCAGATGCAGGACGATGAAATCTTGGCTTTTTATAGAAAAGAGCATGAAATCTTGCAAAATAATCCGTATAAAATTCTTTATCTGGACGTAGAAGATATTGTGGGAAGCCTCGAAGTGATAAAAAAGAAAGAGCTGATGAAAATGGTGTGGAGTCCTGAAGGCGAAGGCTTATGACATAGAGACCATACCATAACAAAGAAGGAGTACTCATGGAACTTCGATTTCTGGATTTTTTACAGACCATACATACGCCGCTGCTTGATAAAATATTGGCATTTATCACCAGTCTCGGCAATGCCGGTATCATCTGGATTGTGCTGGCGGTTGTTTTGCTGATACTGCCGAAGACGAGAAAGACGGGGATAATCGTAGCGGCAGCGCTTCTAATGGACCTTATTTTATGCAACCTTATTCTGAAAAATCTGGTGGCAAGGGTGAGGCCGTATGACGTCAACACGGCTATTGCCATTCTCATAAAAAAGCCCCTTGATTTTTCTTTCCCGTCGGGGCATACGGCGGCATCCTTTGCGGCTATGACGGCTTTGTTCCTGGCAAAAATGAAAAAGGCATGGATTGCCGCACTTGTTCTGGCAGTACTGATTGCTTTTTCACGGTTGTATTTTTACGTGCATTATCCGACGGATGTACTGGGTGGAGCTGTAGTGGGCATTCTGTCGGGAATTATAGGGTACACAATCGTTGAAAAAATAGATAAACGCCGGAAAGTGGCAAGGTAAAATTTCACAAAATGTAAGGTATTCAAACTACAAAAAACAGGGTATACGTTATCCTGTTTTTTCCTTATAATAAAATGAAACAGAACTAAGTTACCAATAAATTATCACACAGGAGGCAGGTATGGTCAGGCAGGAAGGAAACAGGCTGGTTATCGAAGAAGGAATCACACGGGTTTACATAGAATGCTGGGGAGAGAGTTCCCTGCGCGTCCGCATGACGGCGGAGCCGGAGATGGACAAAAATGACTGGGCGCTTTGCGAAAGGGTGGAAGAAGTGACGCCGGTGATTACGTTCACGGAAGTGGATGTGACGGACCCCTGGTACAAGGGAGATGAGTGGAAAAAATATCACCAGACCGGTACGGTGGCAACGCTTACCAACGGAAAAATTACGGCGGAGGTAAGCCCCGAGGGCTGGATTCGTTTCTTAAATCAGAGAGGCGAGGTGCTGACGGAGGAATACTGGCGCAACCGCAACCGTATTAACCGCTACTGTGTGCCCCTTCGTGTGGATGCGAGAGAGTTAAAGCCGGTCATGGGCTCCTGCGATTATGAGCTGACGGCGCGTTTTGAAGCGTATGATGATGAAAAAATTTTCGGCATGGGGCAGTATCAGGAAAAGCATCTGGATAAAAAAGGTGCCACTCTGGAGCTTGCCCAGCGGAATTCCCAGGCAAGTGTGCCCTTTTATGTTTCCAGCAGAGGCTACGGCTTCCTCTGGAACAACCCGGCAATCGGCACGGCAACCTTCGGTACCAACAAGACGGAATGGTATGCGAAGAGAACCAAGAAATTAGACTATTTTATCACGGCAGGCGATACCCCGGCGGAAATTGAGCTGCATTACAGTGCGGCAGCGGGCAGAACGCCCATGATGCCGGAATTCGGTCTGGGTTACTGGCAGTGCAAATTAAGATACCGTACCCAGGAGGAAATCCTTGCGGTTGCCAGAGAGCATAAAAGGCGCGGACTCCCCATGGATGCCATTGTGGTGGATTTTTTCCATTGGACCATGCAGGGGGATTTCAAATTTGAAAAAAGAGACTGGCCCGACCCGGATGCCATGGTAAAAGAACTGAAGGATATGGGCATTGAAACGGTTGTTTCGGTCTGGCCCACGGTGGATGAGCGCAGCGAAAACTTCTGGGAAATGAACGGGAAAGGGTATCTCGTGCATTCCGACAGGGGAAACGGCCTCCACATGACCTGGATGGGCAACACGGTATTTTACGATGCCACACATCCCGGCGCCAGAAAATTTGTCTGGGAAAAATGCAAGGAGAATTATTATAAGAAGGGCATCCGCATTTTCTGGCTGGATGAAGCGGAGCCGGAATACGGACCTTACGATTTTGACAATACCCGTTATTACATCGGACCGGCGCTGCAGTGCAGCAATATTTATCCTGCCATGTATGCCAAGGGCTTTTATGACGGGCTGAAAGAGTCTGGGGAAAAAGAAATCATGTCCCTGGTGCGTTGTGCCTGGGCGGGCAGCCAGAAATACGGAGTGCTGACCTGGTCCGGCGATATTTATTCTTCGTTCCGTGCCATGCAGGAGCAGTTACAGGCAGGTTTAAACATGGGCATGGCGGGTATCCCCTGGTGGACCAGCGATATCGGCGGCTTTGTCGGCGGCAACATTGAAGATGAAGATTTTCGGGAACTTCTGGTCAGATGGTTTGCATGGGGCGCCTTCTGCCCGGTATTCCGTATGCACGGAGAGCGTTCCCCCTGGTACGAGAGGGAGCAGGAGTTTATTGACAATGTGCGTCAGCTTACCTCCGGTCAGGACAACGAGGTCTGGAGCTTCGGCGAGGACAACTATGAAATCTTAAAGAAGTATTTATTTGTCCGGGAAAATATGCGTCCCTACATCCGGAAATGCATGCGGGCAGCCAGTGAAACCGGAGCGCCGGTGATGCGCCCGCTGTTCTTTGACTTCCCGGAGGATAAAAAATGCTGGGAAACCGAAGACGTTTACATGTTCGGCCCGGATGTGCTGGTGGCTCCCGTTATGGAGCTTGGCGCAAGGGAAAGAACCCTTTACTTGCCTAAGGGTGCGGAATGGAAAGACGCCGTAAGCGGAAACCTGTACGAAGGCGGCCGGACGGTTACCGTAGACGCACCGTTGTCCGTTATCCCGGTCTTTGTCCGGGACGGAAAAGAAATCAAGATATTTTAGAGTAGTAAACGACGGCTGTGCCCCTGCCCTTTACAAAGTAGCAAATTTACGGCTGTGCCCCTGCCCTTTACAAAGTAGCAAATTTACGGCTGTGCCATCCTGCCATTTCCTAAGCAGACTTTTAATCACCGTCAGTACTTAGTTGCCGTATTTTGGCAACTTATGTACTGCTACGGTGATTACTAAGCGCAAGCGGGTCTGCGAGGAAATGCAGGAAGCACAGCGTCCCGGCATACTAAGCGCAAGCGGGTCTGCGAGGAAATGCAGGAGGCACGGCTTCATCCCAACAACATAGAAAGAAGGAATCAAAATGACAGATTACCAGAAAACCATGGAAGAAATCGTAGAAAACGGCATTGCCCAGGGACACATCATCGGCGCCAATGTGCTGATGATAAAGGATGACAAAGAAGTATATTTTAAGAGCCACGGCTATGCGGATAAAGAGAACGGCGTGCCCATGAAAAGAGATGCCATTTTCCGCCTGTACTCCATGACGAAGCCGGTGACGGCAGCAGCCACCATGATACTGGCGGAACGGGGAAAAATCGATCTCTGGGACCCGGTATCCAAGTATATTCCCGAATTTGCGGACTGCAAGGTCATGGAGGAGGACGGCAGACTGGTGCCGCCCAGGCGCCCGGTGAAAATCTGGGATTTACTTACCATGACATCAGGTCTTACCTACCCGGATATGGGCTGCGAGCCCGGCAGACAGATGGATGCGCTGTTTAAGGAATTAAAAGAGAAGCTGGCGCAGGGCATTCACACCGATACGCTGGAGTATTGCCGGCGGATTGCTAAGGTGCCTCTTTGCTTCCATCCCGGCGAAAAATGGAGATATGGTTTGTCAGCGGACATTTTAGGTGGTATCATAGAGGTGGTTTCCGGGGAAACCTTCGGCAATTTCCTGCAGAAAGAAATTTTCGAGCCCCTGGGAATGAAGGATACCGGCTTTGTAGTACCCAGGGAAAAGAGGGACCGTCTGGCAGCCTGCTATCAGTGGAGCAACGAGGAGGGCAGACTCATCCCCTATACGGATAATCACCTGGGACTGGAAGGCTACGGCGAAGATGTGGTATACGAATCCGGCGGAGCGGGACTGGTGTCCACCGTGGATGATTACGCAAAATTTGCCCGCATGATGATGCACTACGGTACATTGGACGGTGTGCGGATTTTAGGCCGTAAAACCGTGGAACTGATGACAAGCTCCCATCTGACCAGGGAGCAGGCGAAAGATTTTAACTGGGACAGTCTGTGGGGTTATGACTATGGATTTTTAACGAGAGTGCTGCGCAATCCCGGCGAAGCAGGCTGCAATGCCAGTGTGGGCGAATACGGCTGGGACGGCTGGACGGGCAATTACATCACCATGGACCCCAGTGAAAACATGGCATTTTTGTATTTTATCCAGAAAACGGATGCCGGCACCACGGAGGAAGTGAGAAAACTCCGCATGACGGTTTACGCATCTTTATGATAATCAATCCTTCTTATAAGAAAGGATGAAACATGAACATTTTAACGGCGGATAATATCACAAAGGCATACGGAGAAAGAAGGCTCTTAGACGGAGCCTCCTTCTTTTTGCAGGAAGGGGAAAAAGTCGGTATCATCGGCATTAACGGCACCGGCAAAAGCACGCTGCTTAAAATTCTGGCAGGCATGGAAGAGCCGGACGAGGGCAGGGTCATCCGGGCGCAGGGCATGGTGGTCCGCTTTCTTCCACAGCATCCTTCTTTCCGGCCGGAGGATACGCTGATAGAAGCGCTGCTTCGGGAGAACGGTAAAACGGAGGAGGAAGCTACCGACCTGATTTCCGATGCCAAAAATATGATGACCCGGCTGGGAATAACGGATTTTAACGAAACATGCGGGCATTTGTCCGGCGGACAAAAAAAGCGTCTGGCGCTGATCAGCGTACTGCTTACACCTTCCGACATACTGATTTTGGACGAGCCCACCAACCACCTGGACGGCGATATGGCGGAATGGCTGGAAGAGGTGCTGAAAAAGAGAAAAAATGCGGTCATCATGGTGACCCATGACCGGTATTTCTTAGACAGCGTGGCAGGTAGAATTATTGAAATCGACAGGGGAAAAATTTATTCCCATGAGACCAATTATTCCGGCTATCTGGAAGAAAAAATAAGCCGGGAGGAAATGGCGGAAGCGGCGGAAAGAAAGCGGCAGTCCCTGCTCCGCACGGAGCTTGCCTGGGTGCAGAGAGGCGCAAGAGCCCGTTCCACCAAGCAAAAGGCAAGGCTGGAGCGATATGAAGAGTTAAAGAACCGCAAAACGGAGTCCGTTTCCGCCAACGTGGAGCTAAGCTCCGTTTCTAACCGCATGGGACGGACAACTATAGAGTTAAACCATATTTCCAAGAGCTATCCGGGCAAGGAACTTATCCGGGATTTTTCCTATATTTTCTTAAAGAATGACCGAGTGGGATTTGTGGGCAGGAACGGCTGCGGCAAAACCACCCTGATGAAAATGATTACCGGAGCCGTGCAGCCGGATGCGGGTGATATCGAAATCGGACAGACCATTAAAATCGGCTATTATGCGCAGGAATGTGACATGCCGGACGACAAAAGGGTCATTGATTACATCCGGGATGTGGCGGAGATTATCGATACTACGGAGGGCAAGGTCACGGCGGCAAGGATGCTGGAAAAGTTTTTGTTTTCGGGCGAAGACCAGTATGGTCTTGTGGGCAAGCTTTCCGGCGGAGAAAAGCGGCGGCTGAATCTGTGCCGCGTATTGATGGAAGCACCCAATGTTTTGATTTTAGACGAGCCGACAAACGATTTGGACATCGCCACCCTGACGATTCTGGAAAGCTATTTAGATACCTTTCAGGGAATTGTCATTGCCGTGTCCCATGACCGGTATTTCTTAGACCGTACCATGAAGCGTATCTTTGCGTTTGAAGGGGACGGTATCATCCGGCAGTACGAGGGCAATTATTCCGATTATCTGCTGCGGAAAAGTGTGGAAACGGAGATGCTGAAGGAAGCTGACGGAAGCGGACGAAATGCAGGCAGAGCGGAGAAAGATGCAGATAAAGAAGCCGCATCTGCGAAGAACGGTGGTGCCGAAGGGGCAACCGATAAAAAAAGCACATGGGACCCCGGTAAACGAAAACTGAAATTTTCTTATAAAGAACAGAAGGAATATGAAACCATTGAGCAGGATATTGCGGATATGGAGCAGCAGATTGCCGATTTGGAAGCGAGTATTCCGAACTATGCCTCCGACTTTGTGAAGCTGCAGGAAATCAATCAGAAAACAGAGGAATTAAAAGCGGCTCTCGAAGAAAAAATGGACAGGTGGATGTATCTCGAAGAACTGGCGGCCAAGATTGCGGAACAGTAACGGCGCAAAAGAAAAACGCAGAAGATTTTTAATCTTCTGCGTCGTCTTGGTCTGCCGCAATAGCACTTACCACGGAAGAAACCACGGAAACCACTACTGCAAAGATGATAATTAAAAGGCCGCCGCCCAATAATAAAATTTCCATTGTAATCACTATGCCTTTCTGTAATCAAAATTCTGTAATTCGTAATTTCCATAACCGGTTCATTATCCGGTGCGGAAATCCTGCACCAATCATTTCTAACCCATATTATAGCTTGTTTTTCTAAAAACTACAACCCAAATTCCAAATTTGAACAGAAAAATAAAGCATACTACAGAGAAATTTTTCGGAGATGAACAGTCAGGCTTTTAATGAAATGATGAAAATATCAATCTTGAAAATAAAATTGATGAAATTATCATTTTTCTATTGACAAAGAAAATAAGTGGAAATATAATACACCCATAAACAAGGACAAAGACGTCACGAACAAGTATCGTGGCGTCTTTTTTGTATGATAGGAAAATGCCGCATGATACGGAAGAAAGGAAGCGAGAGCATGGAAATTAAAATCATAGACGAATCCCAATTTTCCACTTCTGTCTGGTCGGGGGGAAAGACCACGGAAATGTATCTGTATCCGCAGGATGCGTCCTATAAGGAACGAAATTTTCTCTTCCGCATCAGCTCCGCTACGGTGGAGGACGAAACCTCCGTTTTTACGAGACTGCCGGACATCCACCGGGAAATTCTTTTATTAAACGGCAGCATGGTCTTACAGCACGGCAAGGGCGTTCCGGTTACCTTACAGCCCTATGAACCACATGCATTTGAAGGCGAATGGGAAACGGTAAGCCACGGAAAAGCCACAGACTTTAACGTCATGTATCAAAACTGTAAGAGCTTTGTAAAGGTCATTTCGGAAACCGGAAAGGCGGTCTTTGAAAAGACGGTGGGCATGGATTTCTTCTATAGTAAGGAAGATGATTTCCGGCTGGAGCAGACCATCGTAAAAAGAGGGCAGCTTGCCATGATAACCGGGCAGACGGGTGGGGTAAAGCTCATAAGCGATGAAGAAAATCCGGGAATCGTTCATGTAGGAATTACTGATTTACCGGGACCGGCAGAGAGGGTGGAATAAGGTGTCAGCACAGGAGTTCAAAAATCAGGTAGCAAGGGTTTCCCATTCATCCAACACCTTTCATAAGTTAGGAACCTTCATGGAAGAAAACTGGGTGAGTGTGGGAATGTTAAGTGCCACGGAGGTGGCAAAGAGGGCGGGCGTCAGCCAGGGCAGCGTCACAAGGTTCTGCAATGAGCTGGGATTTGCCGGATACAGTGAATTTTCTAAAAAGTGGAAGGAGAGCATTTACGAACCGCTTTCCGCACCGGACCGGCTGAAAAATATCCGCGGGGAACACGCCGATCTGGCACGCATGATAGAAGTGGAACAGGAAAACTTAAACAGGCTGCCGGAAATAGTTTCCGGGGAAGCTTACCGCAAGATAGTAAAAGCGATGACGGACCGGAAAAAAATCGTTTTGCTGTCGGCAAGAATTTCCGCCACTCTCTTGGACCAGATACATTATATGCTTTCCAAAATCCGGGACAACGTGCAGATTGTACTGCCGGGAAGCCCCGAATGGAACAACCTGATACTGGAGAAGCCGGAAGATACGTTTATTTTTACCATTATGTTTCCCCGGTACCCCAACATCCTGATAACGGAAATTGCCGCCCTGCATAAAGCGGGATTTGAAATCGGACTTATGACCAACAGTATGTTAAGTCCCCTGATACCGCATTCATCTTATTATATAGAAGTACCGGTTTCCTCCACATCCATTTTCGACTGTTACGGAACGGCAACCGTGCTTCTGAACTACTTAGTGCGGGACATCGCCGGTCAGATAGAAAACTTGGAGGAGCGGCTGAACAGGCTGGAAACCTATGAGAAAGAAAACGATACCTATTACCGGGTATAAAGAATCACAAAAGAAAAACAGCGGCTGCGAAAGAAAGCGGGTGATGGGTATGCAGCTTAGGGTAAACAAAGAAAGGCTGAAACAGAATATCGAAGAACTGGCACAGTTTGGCCTCAATGCAAACGGCGGTGTAGACCGTTCCATCGGAAGCGAAGCGGATCTGCTGGCAAGGAAATGGCTGACGGATTACGCGGAAAAGCTGGGAGCCAGGGTACATACGGACGCCATTGCCAATATCCACGCCGTACTTCCCGGTACGGAGCATTTGAAAAAATTAGTCATCGGTTCCCACCACGATGCGGTGCCGAACGGCGGCAAATATGACGGAGCCATGGGCGTTTTATTGGGACTGGAAGTGATGCAGTGCATTTTGGAAAACGGCATCTGGTTAAGACATCCCTACGAGGTGCTGATGTTTACCGCAGAAGAACCCAATCCTTTTTCCATCTCCACCATGGGAAGCCGCAGCATTACCGGAAAAATACCGGAGGAGATGCTCCTTTCCGCCACGGACTGCTATAGCGGTATGCCGCTGCCGGAGGCGATAAAAAGGGCGGGTGGCGATTTATCCCGACTGAAAGAGGACAGGATGACGGATAAGGAAATGAGCGCTTTTATCGAGTGCCACATTGAACAGAGCCGCAACCTGGACGATGCAAAGCTTTCTGTGGCAACGGTAAAATCCATCACCGGTATTTACCGGGAGGTTGTTACCGTACAGGGGGAAGCCAATCATGCGGGAACCACGCCCATGCCGTACCGGAAGGATGCGCTGACAGCCGCCAGCGAATGTGTGCTGGCGATTGAAAAAATTGCCAGAGAGTTTGGAAAGACCCACATTGTGGCAACGGTGGGCAAGCTAAATGTGAAGCCCAATTCCGCCAACATCATATCGGATTCGGTCAGCTTTATTATGGAAATCCGGACGTCCTGCGAAGAAGAAAAGCAGGCATTTTTACAGAAGGTAACAGAAGAATTTGCAGGTATAGAAAAAGAAAGGGGCGTTTCCATTACAAGGGAAATCAACCTAAACCAGGACGGCGTTGTGATGAGCGACCTGATACAGAAGGTCCTGACAGAGGAAACCAAGCCTTTTCAGAAAAAGACGGTGTCGCTGGTGAGCATGGCAGGGCACGATGCGGTACATATGACGAACCTTACGAAAACGGGAATGCTGTTTGTACGAAGTGTCAACGGCAAGAGCCACTGTGCAGAGGAATACACCCGGATAGAGGATATTGAAGTAGCGGGAAATGTGCTTCTGGCAAGCATCCTGCGGCTGGACGAAATGCTGGATGTAATATAGAGGTAGATCGGAAAGGAAGGATATACATGAGAATTATTGCACCGAAGGTCATTTTACAGGACGGAAAAATTCTTACCGGTTCTGCGGTTGTCATACAGGACGGAAAAATTGTAAAAATCGGACGTCTTAGCACCATCAAAAAGCAGTATCCGAAGGAAGGCATTGAATACTGGACGGACATGGCAATGGTACCCGGCACCATCAATATCCACAACCACTGCTTCCAGAGCCTGCTTCGCGGACTTGCGGTGGGAAAACCGTTTTTAACCTGGAGGGATCAGGCGTTATATAAGTATTCTCCGATTTTAACTCCGGATGATTTGTATACCGGTTCCGCCTTCGCTTTTTCGGAAATGATGAAATGCGGTGTTACCACCGTTTCGGATTTCTTCTATGTGCACAACGACGGAAAAGAAAGTGACGAGGCCATTGTGCAGGCGGCAAAAGACGTGGGCATCCGGCTGGTGCTGGCGAGAACCATGTACGACTGGACAGGCGCTCCGGCGGGCTACGTGGAAAGCATTGACACCGCCGTAAACAACACAAGGGATCTGGCGGAAAAGTACAACGGAAGCGAAAGCCTCATGACCAATATTTTACCCGCACCCCACAGCCTGCATGCGGCCAGTACGGACATGGTAAAGGCGGGATTTGAATTAGCAAGAGAGCTTGGCACCAAGTTCCATATCCACGTAGCGGAAGAACCCTTTGAAGTGGAGGATGTGAAGAAACAGTTCGGCGTAAGACCGGTGGAACTCTTAGATAAAATCGGAGTTTTGGGTGACAAAATGGTTGCCGTTCATGCGGTCTGGCTGGATGAAAATGAGCTGAAGCTGTTCTGTGACAAAAAGGCAAGCTTAGCCTACTGTCCGTCCAGCAACATGTTTTTGGCGGACGGCGTTACCAATATAAAGGAAATGGTGAAGAACGGTGTGACCATCGGCGTCGGTACGGACGGGGCATGCAGCAACAACCGTATCAGCGTGTTTGAAGAAATGCGTATGGCATCCCTGTTACAGAAAGCGGACAAGTTAGATGCCCTCACCATTGACTCCGACGTGGCATTTGATTTCGGTACAAAGAACGGCGGAAAGATTTTAGATTTGCCAATCGGCGAAATCAGGGAAGGCTGCCGGGCAGATTTAGTGGGACTTGATTTGAACGATTTTTCCATGCAGCCCATGTTTGACAATTATGAACAGCTTCTTCCCAATATTGTTTATTCCATGCAGCCCACCGCTATCCGCAAGGTCGTGGTAAACGGCAGGACAACCGTGGACAGAGGGCATATGGATACTCTTTCGGAAGAAATGGTAACAGAAAGAGTAAAGAAGTTAATGAAAAAATTTCAGAGCGTATAGAGCAGCAAATGTGCTGACGGTTAATTTAGTACAAAGGCGTACAGATGGAAAATCTGTGCGCTTTTTTGTATATAGTAAAGTCATTTTACTTGAAGGAGGACAAAACTATGAAGAAAAAAATTATCGCAATGTTGACAGCAGTTATGGTTATGGGAGCCTTGGCAGGATGCGGCGGCAGCGCAGCGCCGAAGGAAAGTACTCCCGCAGAAAGCAAAACAGAATCCACCGTTTCCGAGGAAACAACGGCAGGAGAAAGCGCGGCAGAAACAACCACCGGAGGCAAGGGTACTTTGTATGTAGGTACCGATGCAACCTTCCAGCCGTTTGAGTATGTGGAAAACGATGAATACATGGGTTTTGATATCGACCTGATGAGAGCGCTGGGCGCCGAAATGGGCTATGATGACGTAGAGTTTGTAAACACCGATTTCAAGGGCCTCATTCCCGGACTGACCGCCAAGAAATTTGACGTCATTGCATCCGGTATGTATATCACCGATGAAAGAAAAGAGAGCATCAACTTTACCGATACCTATTACCCCGGCGGTCTTTCCATTATGGTGCTGAAGGATGACGATTCCGTTTCAGGCATTGAGGACTTAAAGGACAAGAAGGTAGCCGTTCAGGTAGGTACCAAGTCCGTAACCTATCTGGAAGAGAATTATCCGGATATCAAGAGAGTGGAAGTAGAAACCAACAACGAAATGTTCATGTCCCTGGAATCCGGCAAGGCAGATGCTGTTATCACCGGCAGACCCGCAGCCAAGGTTTACGCTTCCCAGTCTGACAAGGTAAAGGTTCTGGACTACCCGGTAACCGAAGAACTTTACGGTTTCGGTATCCGTAAGGAAGACACCGAGCTTCTGGATGAAATGAATGACGCACTGGCAGCCATCAAGGAAAACGGTGTATATGATGAAATCTCTGCCAAGTATTTTGGAGAATAAACAATAAGAAACACAGCGGACTGGCAGCGGTGTGGGAAAGGTTAGGTATTGATTATGGATTTTTTAGTGGTATTCAGAAACGGTAATTTCTCTTTTTTAATGACAGGTCTTGCCGCAACCGTTTTTTATACGATTACCGGATTTGTGTTGAGTATGCTGATTGGGCTGATTGTAGCCTTCGGTCAGTTGTCAAAGAAAAAAGTATGCAGGACTGTTGCTGAAATCTATCTTTCCTGGTTTCGCTCCACGCCCCTGTTAGTACAGCTTGTGCTTATTTACTATGGTCTGCCCATTCTCTTCCATATTGACACGAAGGACTGGGTCTGCGGCATTATCGCACTTGGCATGTACAGTGGTGCTTATGTATCACAGGTTATCCGCGGTGCCATTGTTTCCATTGATAAAGGGCAGATGGAAGCCGGTCGTTCCCTGGGATATTCCCAGGGACAGACCATGCGTAAAATCGTACTGCCCCAGGCATTCCGGCGTATGTTAGCGCCCCTTACCAATGAGTTAATCTCTCTTACCAAAAACTCTTCTTTGCTTTCCTGTATTACGGTTGCCGAGTTGTTCCGTCAGGCAAACACACTGATTGCAAAGAATTTCAAAACCATGGAGGTTTATATTTTCGTGGCGATTTTATATTACATCCTAAACAACATCTTTGGTGTAATCGGCAAGGTGCTTGAGAAGAAATTAAGAACCGGGGAGGAATTGGAATGAGCAGAAAAATGATTGAAATTCATGATTTGGAAAAATTCTACGGTGCCCATCATGTGCTGAAAAAAATAAATTTAGATGTGGAAGAAGGCGAAGTGGTGGTTATCATCGGACCTTCCGGCTCCGGTAAAAGTACTTTACTTCGGAGCATCAACTACCTGGAGGAATATCAGGACGGCACCATTATTATTGACGGCGAATACATAGGACGCACCATGAAAAACGGAAAATCCGTGCCCATGGAGGAAAAGAAATTAAATGCCATGCGCCAGAAGGTGGGCATGGTGTTCCAGAGCTTTAACCTGTTCGGACACAAGACGGTTATCCAGAATATCATGATGGCGCCCATGGATTTGAAAAAAGAAAACAGGGCGGATGCCAGGGAAGAAGCCGAGGAGCTTCTCCGTAAGGTAGGACTTCCCCAGAAAGCCAATGTCATGCCTTCCAGCTTATCCGGAGGCCAGAAGCAGCGTATTGCCATTGCGAGGGCGCTTGCCATGAAGCCCAAGGTTATGCTGTTTGACGAACCGACTTCCGCACTGGACCCGGAAATGGTAGGAGAAGTATTAAAGGTTATGAAGGAGCTGGCAAAATCCGGTATGACCATGGTGATTGTGACCCATGAAATGAACTTTGCAAAGAGTATTGCGGACAAGGTAGTGGTTCTGGAAGAAGGCTCCATTATCGAGCAGGGACCTCCCGAGCAGATTTTTGACCATCCGCAGAACGAAAGAACCAAGGCATTTGTAAACATGGTATTTACCAAGGATGTAGTGGAATAAGGCAGGTGAGTATATGGAAAACAAGGTAATAGCCATCAGCCGTCAGTTCGGCAGCGGCGGCAGGGCAATCGGCAAAAAAGTGGCGGAGGAGCTGGACATCCCCTTTTACGATTTGGCAATTATTGAAATGGCGGCGGAGCGCAGCGGCGCAGCCTATGAGGATTTACTGGAAGTGGATGAGAAAAAGGTGGGCACCCGCTGGTATCAGTTTACGGATGAAAACAATGCCAAGTACTCTCTGAAAAGAATTCCGGTCAACGAGGAGCTGTACCGGGTGCAGAAGGAAATCATCCACGATATGGCAGCGAAAAGCCCCTGCGTCATCATAGGACGCGGCGCCGATTATATTCTGCGGAACAACGACAGGCTCTTAAGTGTCTTTGTCATTGCCGACAAGGAAACAAAGGTGGAAAACGTGACGGCGCATTATAACCTGGACAGGGAAAGCGCGCTGGAGCTGATGAAGAAAACCGACAAGCAGCGGAAAAACTACTACAACGCCTACACGGATTATAAATGGGGCGACATCACCAACTACAATATGGTTTTGGACCGCAGCAAATTCGGTATCGACGGCTGCGTGGAAATCCTGAAGGCGGCTTACGACGCCCTGTAGACAGCAGGTTCCGGGCGGGTACTCTTTACAGAAAATGGAAGAATGCGGAAGGTTAAGTTAGCGGGTAGACATGCCGATAAATCTTTTACCGAAACAGTACGGTAAGGAGGACGGCCTATGATAACCATCAGTCTTTGCATGATAGTGAAAAATGAAGAAAAAGTCCTGAAGAGATGCTTAGACAGCGTCAGGGATCTGGTGGACGAAATGATTATCGTGGATACCGGCTCCACGGACAGGACGAAGGAAATCGCAGCCTCCTATCCCGGTGCGAAGATTTACGATTTTACCTGGGTGGACGATTTCGCAAAAGCGAGAAACTTCGCTTTTTCCAAGGCAACCTGTGACTATATTTATTCGGCGGATGCAGATGAGGAAATCAACGAGGAAAACCGGAAAAAATTCATGCGCTTAAAGCAGGTGCTTCTGCCGGAAATCGAAATTGTGCAGATGAAATACGTCAACCAGCTTTCTTACAGCACGGTTTACAATTACGACGAAGAGTACCGCCCCAAGCTGTTCAAGAGGGTGAGAGGCTTTATCTGGGAAGGCGCCATTCATGAAACCGTGGCAACCGGTCCCATTGTGTACGACAGCGACATCAGCATCCAGCACAAGCCGGAGAGCTTACATACCGGCAGGGATTTTGCCGCATTTGAAAGACTGATAAAAGGAGGCGAGCCCCTCTCTAAAAGGCTGAAAAATATGTACGCCAAGGAGCTGTTTATTGCAGGCGGAAAAGAAGATTTCCGGCAGGCGGCGGATTATTTTGAACAGATTGCGGACACGGCGGAGGACGAAGAGGAGCTGAAGGAAGCGTTGGCGGTAGTGGTTGCTGCCAAACGGCAGAGAAAAGACACCGACAATTTCTTTAAGTATGCCTTAAAGTCCGTGATACTGGGCGGCTGCTCTGAGGTATGCTTTGAAATCGGCGAATATTATTTTTCTAAGGGCGATTATGAAGAAGCGGTGCTCTGGTATTACAATGCCCGCTACGAAACGGAGGCCATTCTCTGCCTTAAGAAAAAGGAAAGAGAACCGCTGGAAAAATTAGTGGAGTGCTGCGAGAAGTTAAACCGTCCGGAGGATGCTTATACCTACCGGAAAGAATTAGAACAGTTATAGGGGCTGTTACAGAAAAAGAAAGACCCCTGATTTGGTAAATATAACAGAAAAAATGCCACCCAATCTTGTGAAAATAAACCAATAGGCAGAAACACAAAAAGGTGGTAAGATAACCACATTACCTGTTGAAATTGAAGAAGCGAGACAGAGGGCCCGGAAAGGCTCTCTTAAACGTATATTCATTTCAGGAGGTTTTTTTATGCACAAATTTAAGAGTTATATCTGGGAATGGCTGATCGGCTTCAGCCTGATTGTTTTGTATCTGTTAAGCTCCGCAAGGGTGGTAAGCGCGGCGGAAAATCCGTCCTTTACCCATACACATGCGGCAAAATGCACGCAGAAATCTACGGAAACCTGTACGGTGCACCACACATGCAGTTATCACGAAGAGCACCAGACAAGGTTCTGCAATACCTGCGGCAAGGGAACCGACCACAAGCTGACTGCGCACACCTATACCTGCTCCAAGCAGAATGACACCTGGCAGCCGGACGGTGTCTGTACCTGTACGGTCTGCGGCACTTCCGTGGGCTGGGTCAATCCGCCCGGAAAAAAGCACGAATATACCGTGGACAGGAGAGTCTGCGGCATGGAAGAGGGAGAGGCAACCGCGACCTTAAGTGTCAGTGCTGACAGCACTGCATGGACCAATAAAGCGGTGGGACTGACGGCATCTGTGGCGGTACTTAAGGACGATATATCCAGTCAGGGGATTACACTAAGCTGGCAGGACGGCAAAATGAGTGTCACTCAGAACGGTACCTACACAGTGACCGCCACCAACGGGCAGGGACAGAGCATCAGTGCGTCCGTTGCGGTAAACTGCATTGATACCACGGCACCGGTGATTTCTTCGGTGACCGGGGACACCGGCAGCATGAGCAAAACCGCCATTTCGGTTACGGTAGCAGCTTCTGACGCGGAAAGCGGTCTGGCGGAGGCTCCTTTTTCCACGGACGGCGGCAGCAGCTTTGGCACAGCCAATACGTTTACGGTAACGGAAGGAAATCCCGTCACCTTTGTGGTAAAGGATAAAGCCGGAAATACGACGCAGAAAACCATTAAGCGGGGGGACTTTCCCTATCCTGCCGAAAAGCCTTCGGAGGGCGGCAACAAACCCGGCGGTGAGAGCGGCGGAACGGGAGGAAGCGGCAACGGAGGAAACAGCGGAACCGGCGGCAGCAATACGGGAGGAAACAGCGGCAACGGAGGAAACAGTGGAAACGACAGCAACAGTACCGGAGGAAACAACGATACCGGCAGTAACGGAACGGGCAACGGCGGATCAGGCGGGAAAGGCAGCAGTACCGGAGCAGGCGGTAAACAGAATGGCGGCAATGCCGGTAAAAATTCCGATAAAAACAGAACTTCCGGAAAGGATACTGCAGGAAACAGCGGAAACAATGCGGATGCCGGAACCGGCGCGGAGGGAAGCAGGAAAGAAAATGCGGCAGGAAAGAGCGGAACGGACAGCAAAATGCTTCTCATTGCCAGATTAGAAAAGGAACGGCTGTTGGCCCAGAAGGATATGATGGACGACGACAGGCTGGCAGGCGGCTATGCGGATGTCGGAACCGGCGTGGAGGAAAGCACGGATGAAGAAATGCCTTCCCTTAAAAGCAATGCGGGCGGTCTTGCCGGAATGGTAAGCTGGATAGGAGCAAATCCGCTTCCGGCAGCAGGGGGCATGCTGCTTCTGGCAGCTCTTCTTATCGGAGGGTATCTGTTCTGGTATTTCGGCGTGGATGTGTACTGCTACGACGGCGGCGAGGAGTATAAGCGTCTGGGACTTTTGTTCGTGAAGAAGAAGCAGGGCTCCTATGAATTACAGTTTCCCGACGGCATTACGGAGGATGAAGGGAAGGAACGGTTCCGTCTGGTCTTTAAGGGCAGACTGATAAAGCAGGCGAGACACCGCAAGCTTACCATTCATTACGGCGGACGAAAGATATTGCAGTCCATGGAAGAATGTGTAGACTTTGTACTTTAGTCATGTTAAAATCAAAGGCGTTAAAGCTGATAAAAAGAACAGTAATACACAGAGAATAACAGGAAAGAAGGCAGAGTATGAACTGGGAAGAAAATGTCAGAAGGGTAGTCCCCTATGTTCCGGGAGAACAGCCCAAGGACACAAATGTCATTAAACTCAATACAAACGAAAATCCCTACCCGCCCGCACCGGGTGTGGAGAAGCTTAAGCAGGAGTTTTCCTGCGACAGACTGCGGCTCTATCCCGACCCGGAGGCAACGGTGCTGGTGGATGCGATTGCGAAGTGTTATGGTGTAAAGCCCGCGCAGGTTTTTGTGGGCGTCGGCTCCGATGACGTGCTGGCAATGGCGTTCCTGACATTTTTCAATGGGGAAAAGCCGATACTTTTCCCGGATATTACCTACTCGTTCTATGATGTGTGGGCGGATCTTTACCGGATACCCTATAAGACCTGCCCGCTGGATGAAAATTTCCGGATGAACATCAGGGACTATGAGCAGGAAAACGGGGGTATCATTTTCCCCAATCCCAATGCTCCTACCGGTGTGCTGGAAACCGTGGAAAATATTGAAACCATTGTGAAGAACAATCCGGATGTGGTGGTGATTGTGGACGAAGCCTATATCGATTTCGGCGGCACCAGTGTTCTTCCTTTGGTGGAAAAATACGAAAACCTGCTGGTGGTGCAGACCTTTTCCAAATCCCGCTCCATGGCGGGCATGCGTATCGGTTTTGCAATTGGCAGCAAAAAGCTGATTTCCTATATGAATGATGTGAAGTTTTCCTTCAACTCCTACACCATGGACTGGTTTACCCAGATTTTGGGTGCGGAGGCTGTGCGTGACGAAGCCTATTTTAAGAAGTGTACGGATAAAATTGTGGAAGTGCGGGAATGGACTAAGGAAGAACTTAAGAAATTACAGTTCACCTTTGAAGACTCCAGGGCAAACTTTATTTTTGCCAAGCATGCAACCTTAAGCGGTGATACCATTTTCAAGGCATTAAAGGAAAGAAAGATTTTTGTAAGGCATTGGAACAAGGAAAGAATTTCCGACTATCTGCGTATTTCCATCGGTACGAAAGAGCAGATGCAGGCGCTTATAGATGCCCTGAAAGAAATCATACAGATGTAAAAGGAGAAAAATTATGCAGTTTATCAAGAACATGGCAAAGGGTGCCGTAATCGGTATTGCCAACATTATCCCCGGAGTCAGCGGCGGCACCATGGCGGTTACCATGGGCATTTACGACAAGCTGATTTTCTGCCTGACCCATTTATTCAAAGAATTCAAGAAGAGCGTTAAATTTTTAATTCCCATTCTGCTGGGCGCCGCAGTGGCGCTGGTGGCAGGTTCCTTCGGAATAGAATTTCTGTTTAGGAAGTTTCCGGTTCCCACAAACCTTTTCTTTATCGGTCTGATTCTGGGCGGACTTCCCATGATGACCAAGAAGGTAAAGGGACAGAAAATAAAGGTGGGACATATGATTTCCCTGATTGCCTTTTTTGCCCTGGTTGTGGTTATGGGACTGATGGGCGACAAGGAAGGCAGAGCTGTGGACTTAAGCTTTAATTTCCTTAATGTGATAATCCTTTTTCTGGTGGGCGTAATTGCTTCCGCAACCATGGTCATTCCCGGAGTCAGCGGCTCCATGGTTCTTTTACTGCTTGGTTTTTACAACCCCATTATTGCACAGATTAATGATTTTATCCGTTCCCTTACCTCCGGAGATTTTGCGGGGGTACTGAATGGCTGCGGCATACTGGTGCCTTTCGGTATCGGTGTGGTAATCGGTATTTTTGCCATTGCCAAGTTGATTGAGATTATTTTTGAAAAGTTCCCGCTGTATGCGAACTGGGCGATTATCGGTCTGATTGTGGCTTCCCCGTTTGCCATTATTTTCAACAATCTGGCAAGCTTTTCAGGTGTTACGGTACTGACGGTGGTAAGCAGTGTCATTACCTTTGCGGTTGGTTTCTTTGTAGCATTAAAACTAGGTGAATAAGGAGACGGAAGTGAAAGCATATACGGATTTCGCTTATGTATACGATACCTTCATGGATGAAACACCCTATGAGGAATGGAGCCTGTTTTTACAGGAAAAAATAAAACAGTACGGCATTTCCAGACCGGAGCGTTCCGAGGATGCCATAGAGTCCGAGAAAAATCTGGTTCTGGACCTTGGCTGCGGCACCGGCACCCTGACGGAGCTTTTAGCGGAGGCGGGTTACGACATGATTGGCGTGGACAATTCCTGCGACATGCTTAACATTGCCCGTGAAAAGAGTGCGGAGAAGGGACTGGAAATTCTGTATCTGCTGCAGGATATGCGGGAGCTGGATTTATACAGTACCATCGGTACAGTGGTCAGTGTCTGCGACTCCTTAAATTACCTGCTTACCACACAGGATTTGGAAAAAACCTTCCGGCTGGTGAAAAATTTTCTCTATCCCGGCGGTATCTTTATCTTTGATTTCAATACGGTTTACAAGTACGCCGAGGTTATCGGGGATGCGACCATTGCCGAAAACAGAGAGGACTGCAGCTTTATCTGGGAAAATTATTATTACCCCGAAGAATGCATCAATGAATATGATGTGACGGTTTTTGTGGAAGAGGAAGAGGACTTGTACCGCAAATTTACGGAAACCCATTACCAGAGAGGATATACCCTTGCGGAAATGGAAGAGCTGGTAACAAAGGCGGGTATGTCCATTATTGAAGCACTGGATGCGGACACGAAGGGTCCCGTCCGTCCGGATAGCGAAAGAATTTATATCATTGCCGGAAAATCGGGAGCCGACACCTCGGTGCAGAACTGAAAACGCAGGCTTTGAAACAGAGTCTATGATGACAGAAAGCAGGAATGAACAATGCATGATTATATGGTGAGAGCCACAGCGGCAGGTGCCCAGATAAGGGCGTTTGCCTGTACCACAAAAGAGCTTGTGGAGGAAGCAAGAAAAGCACACAACACCAGTCCTGTGGTGACAGCAGGGCTTGGCAGACTGTTAAGCGCCGGCTGCATGATGGGCAGCATGTTAAAAGGAGAGGACGATCTGATTACCCTGATTGTGAGGGGAGACGGTCCTTTACAGGGACTGACGGTGACGGCTGACAGCAAAGGCCGCGTCAAGGGCTATCCTCTGGTGCCGGATGTGATATTACCGGCAAATGCCATAGGAAAACTGGATGTGGGAGGCGCCGTGGGCCGCGGTTACCTCAAAGTTATCCGGGATATGGGCTTAAAAGAGCCATATGTAGGACAGACGGAGCTTCAGACCGGAGAAATCGCAGAGGATTTAACGTATTACTTTGCCCTTTCCGAACAGGTGCCTTCTTCTGTAGGATTGGGTGTCCTCATGGAGAAGGACAATACCGTGAAGCAGGCAGGCGGCTTTATTATCCAGCTTATGCCTTTTGCGGAGGAAGAAGTCATTGCCAGACTGGAAGAAAATTTACAGAACATAAAGTCCGTTACCGCCATGCTGGAAGCGGGACACACTCCCGAAGAGATGCTTACGCAGATTTTGGACGGTATGGACGTGGAAATCCTGGACACCATGCCGGTTTCCTTCTACTGCAACTGCAGCAAGGAAAGAGTGCAGAAAGCCTTGATGGGCATGGGACGCAGGGATCTGGAGGATATTATAAAGGACGGAGAGGGCATTGACGTCAACTGCCACTTCTGCAACAAGAATTATCACTTCACCATAGACGAGCTGAAAGCCCTGCTGGACGGACAGGAATAGAATACAGAAGTAAAACATAGGAACAGATTACAGAGAAACAGGTTGATTATTTTCAAAATACTGTGTATACTAAATGTAGAAGTAAATGTTTGCCGCTTGCTGATGGCGCGGGATATAAATAATTCAGTTTGTATATGAAGCCACTTGCTATACAGGTGGGATAAAAATAGTATAGTTTGTAAATGTTCCCCATCAGTGTTTGCTGATGGGGAATTTTCATATAAAGGAAAGGCGTTTTATGGAAATACGGCAGGGATATTCATATCATATCAAGGATGAATTTTTTTGCTTGGTTGATGATAAATATTTGATGAGCAATAAGGAACAGGGAAATTATCGTCCTCATTATTATGCGATTCAGGATAAAAAAAATCCGAAATTATATTGGATGATACCGATTAGTTCACAGGCAGAGAAATATAAGGAAATTATTGAGAAGAAAAAGAAACGATACGGTAGATGTAACACGATTGTGATTGGTTTGTTTGCAGGAAAAGAAAATGCTTTTCTGATACAGAATGCATTCCCTGTTATTGAAAAATATTTTGACCATATTCATACAATTCAAGAACAGCCGGTTACTGTACATAAAAAGCTGGATAAATTACTTGTTGAAAATCTGTATAAAGTGCTGGCTATGTGTAATTGTGGAATTAAATTGACTTTTACGGATATTAAAGCAATCAGAACAATTATGGAAGAAGAACTGGCAAGGGGCGGCGACTCAACTTAACAGGTCGCCGCCTGTTTTTCATTACCCGTTACTCGGAAACAACGGCCGCTTTATCCAGGCAGGTCTGTATGGTTTCCAGTAAAATGAGAGTGGTGTATTTGTTCTCGTCCTGATAGCTGACGGAGGAAAGGGGTGTGCCGTCTGTAAGCTGGGTGGAAACGGAAGCCAGTGTGGGCTCCATTAAGGGATACATGGTCGTTACCGCCTCATCTAAGTTGACCAGCCGGACAGAAGAAATGCCGCTTTCATTCACCACCACTTCCATATCTACACTGTAGCCGGAAAGGGGCAGGGTGGAAGCATATACGCCGGGTATGTAGGAATTTTTTGCTGCATCGGGATTTTCATTCAGGGAAAAGTCCTCCACAGAGCTTCCGGGCACAGAGTTTTCCATGCTTTCCGAAGACAGCGTGCCGTTTTTGTTTTTGGGAAGAAACATGATGATTAACAGTATAACAAACAAGATTCCCAGCGCGGCGAAAATGCCGGTATAAATCAGTTCTTTTAAATGGAGTACTACGATTTTTGTTTTAGAATTCATAAGGTGTCCTGCACGTGTTCTTTTTTATTAAGGATATGCGGGAAAACCGTGAATAATGCTATTGACAAGACGGTTTCTGCGTTGCTATTATGAAAAATAATGTGATAAATACGGAGGTTTTGCCATGCAGAAGTACACGAAGGAAGATATTTTTAATCTGGTAGAAGACGAGGATGTGGAATTTATCCGTCTGCAGTTTACGGATTTGTTCGGCAATTTGAAAAATATAGCCATTACCGTAAGCCAGCTGGAGAAAGCGCTGGACAATAAAATTTATTTTAACCCGGCATCCATTGACGGTTATGTAAAGGATGAGGACGATGTATTGTTTTTACATCCCGACCTTTCCACCTTTGTTATTTTCCCCTGGAGACCCCAGCAGGGAAAGGTTGCCCGTATGATCTGCGATGTCTATAGACAGGACGGCACTCCTTATGAGGGGGATTCCCGTTACATCTTAAAGCAGGCAGTGGAAGAGGCAGGCAGAAAGGGCTATACCTTTGATGTCAGGACAGAGTGCGAATTTTTCCTGTTCCAGACGGATGAAAACGGACTGCCCACCACCGTTACCTATGAGCAGGCAGGTTATCTGGATTTAGCACCGATTGATATGGGTGAAAATGCCAGAAGAGATATTATTATGACACTGGAGCAGATGGGCTTTGAAATTGAGTCCTCCCACCATGAGGATGCGCCCGCCCAGCATGAAATTGATTTTATGAACGATGAAGCTGTAGCGGCGGCTGACAATATGAACACCTTTAAGCTGGCAGTCAAGAGTATTGCCAAGTCCCACGGTCTGCATGCCACTTTTATGCCCAAGCCGAAGCAGGGCGTCAGCGGTTCCGGCATGAATATCAAGATGTCCTTAAAGAAGGACGGAAAGAGCATTTTCGAGCCGGTAAACGATAATGGAGAACTGAGTAAGGAAGCCATGTGGTTTATCGGAGGACTGCTTAAGCATGTAAGAAGCATGGCGCCGGTTACCAATCCACTGGTAAATTCCTACAAGCGTCTGGTGCCCGGTTTTGAAGCACCGGTGCAGATTGGTTTCGGCAGCCACAGCAGAAGCGTTATGGTATATCTTCCTCACATTGTAGGAGAAGAAGCCAGACTGGAATTCAGAAGCCCGGATCCTGCAGCCAATCCTTATCTGACCTTAAGCCTCTGCTTACAGGCAGGTCTTAAGGGTATTGAAGAACATACCGAACCGGATATGGACGCCAAGGCGGATATGCCGGACAATCTCTGGGAAGCAATCCGCAGCATGGAAGAGGATGCTTTTGTGGAGAAAGTGCTTGGCAGCAAGGTAAATAAACGCTACCTGGAATTAAAGAAAGCGGAATGGAACCGTTACCGTGTGCAGGTTTCCGAATGGGAAATCAATGAATATCTGTACCGTTTCTAAAGAGAGCCACCTCATAACAATACTTAAAAGGAAGGTGGTTCTGTGACAAATATTCTTGTTGTTTTTCCAAAACTGGAAGAAGGCAGGAGCATTAAGAACCTCTTGGTACGCAGTGGTTTCAACGTGACCGGTATCTGTACCTCCGGCGCACAGGCGGTGGCGCGTGCGGACGAATGGAACGAAGGAATTATTGTGTGCGGCTATAAGATGACGGATATGCTTTACTCACAGCTGCGGGAGCTTCTGCCGAACGATTTTGAAATGCTCGCCCTGATGCAGGTGCAGCACATTGGTGAAATACGAAAAGATAATATTGTATGTCTGGGAATGCCGCTTAAGGTACAGGAGCTGGTGAACACCGTCAATATGATGGTGGACAACATGGAGCGACGCCGGAGAAAGCGGAGACTCACTCCCAAGGTACGAAATGACAAGGATGCGGCTATGATTGCCGAAGCAAAGGAGCTTCTCATGAGCCGCAACCATATGACGGAAGAGGAGGCGCATCGTTATATCCAGCGCTCCAGCATGGATACCGGTACCAATATGGTGGAAACGGCGCAGATGGTGTTGACCATGATGCGGTAAAGAAAGAGTATTTTTCGCATATAGAAATGGCACAAAACTTGCAGTTATGGAAAGGAATGGATATTACTATGAAATTTACAAAAATGCATGGTTGCGGCAATGATTATATCTATGTGGACGGCAGTAAGGAGATTATCCCGGCGGAAAAGAAGCCGGAAATTGTAAAACGGTTAAGCGACAGACATTTCGGCATTGGCGGAGACGGCGTGATTTTCATCAACCCTTCCGAAGAAGCGGACTTTGAAATGGAAATGTATAATGCGGACGGCAGCCGTGCGGAGATGTGCGGAAACGGTATCCGCTGTGTGGCAAAATATGTGTATGACAAGGGGCTGACCACCAAAAAGAAAATCAGCATTATCAGTGCCGGAAAGGTAAAACATTTATGCCTGACCATCCAGGACGGTAAAGTGATTCTGGTAAAGGTGAATATGGGCGCACCGGAGCTTGTTGCGGAAAACATTCCCGTGGTAAGCGAAACGGAAACCGTGCTGGATGCCCCCATTACCGTACAGGGAAAAGAATACCGCATGACCTGCGTGTCCATGGGCAATCCCCATGCAGTTGTTTTTATGGATAATGTGGCAGACCTTGCCATTGAAAAAATCGGTCCTTATTTTGAAAATCACGAAAGATTTCCGAAGCGGACCAACACGGAGTTTGTAAAGGTAATCGACAGAAACACGGTGGAAATGCGCGTCTGGGAAAGAGGAACCGGTGAAACCCTTGCCTGCGGAACCGGCGCCTGTGCTACGGTAGTTGCCTGTATCTTAAACGGTCTTACCGAAAATCAGGTTACCGTAAAGCTGCTCGGCGGGGAACTGGAAATCTTCTGGGACAGGGATGCCGATCTGGTTTTCATGACAGGTCCCGCAGCTACCGTATTTGAAGGCGAAATTGAGATTTAGAAATTCCGAAAGAAAGTAAGAATATAAAAAGAGTCACCGGAAACTTTCGAAAGAAAGCACCGGTGACTTTTGGTTTTCAGAAACTGTGAATATACAGGCAGGCTATGCCAGTGTAGCCTTGTCAATCAGAAGGCAGGCACAGAAGCCTTTTTCCGGCTGGAAACAGTAGATGGATAAATCCCTGTCAAGCGCCCGGCTATAACCGTGGAGTACCTTGGAACCGCCGTTGATAGCAATTTCCGCATATTCGGGCAGCCATCTTTCGTCCGCATTTTCAAAGATATCGTAAAAGGAATGGTTCATCATCTGGGCTACCGGCTGATTGGAAAGCTCGCCCATGGAGTCGTTGCAGTAGCGGAAGATGAAGGTGGTTTCTTTGCCTTTTTCATCAAATACCAGCTCAATCACGCAGAAAGGCGCCGGCATGATATCCAAAACGGAAAAACGGGTATTTAATTCAGCACTGACCTCTTTGGAATGACGCGCCTGGCTTTTTGCAAGCTCCTTCATAATGGTCTTGTGCTGGATGGGATCGTGGGTACGGCCGGTGAAGCTTTTTCCGTCCGTGGTGAGGTAGGTGCCACGGTAAATCTTTACAATTTGCGATTTGGCAAGCAGTACACCTTTATTGATACGGAGAAAGTCCTCTTTGGGCAGGGCATCGGAAAATGCTTTTAAGCCGATGTAGGTATTTAGGGTGCGGCCGTCCAAAAGATGCAGCTCCGTCTGGGCGCCGGTGCGAATCAGATAACGGATATCTGCCGGTGCGATTTTTTTTCTTCTTAAAAAGGAGTGGGCATAATGTGTCATCTGCTCCATATAGAAACCTCCTGCTATGTGTTCATTCCATATCTATTATACGGGATTTCCGACAAAAAGACAATCTCCCTGTCAAAAAACTTTTCCCATTTTTATTAAAAAACTTTGCCTGTTTTTTTATCCGGCTTCTCATTTTAACTGTATTGTGATAAAATAAAAAAGTTGCCTTGTAACAGGAAAAGCAGCCCTGCAATCGGCAGCAGGAAACAGAGAAAGGAAAGCTCGCTCTATGAAAAAAATTCTTGTGTATCTTAAGGACTACAAAAAAGAATCCATTTTAGCGCCTTTGTTCAAGATGCTGGAGGCTTCTTTTGAATTGCTGGTGCCTCTTGTGGTGAAAAAAATCGTAGATATCGGTATTGCCAATTCCGACAGGGGGTATGTGGGAAAAATGTGCCTTCTGATGATAGCGCTTGGTCTGATTGGTCTGGTGTGCTCCATTACGGCGCAGTACTTTTCAGCCAAGGCTGCGGTGGGGTTTGCTACAAAATTAAGACACGTGCTGTTCGGACACATGCAGAAGCTGTCCTATGCGCAGACAGATCACATGGGTACATCCACCATGATTACCCGTATGACCAGTGATATCAACCAGGTGCAGAACGGTGTCAATCTGGTGCTCCGTCTGTTCTTGCGTTCTCCGTTCATCGTGTTCGGCGCCATGATTATGGCATTTACCATTGATGTAAAAGCAGCGCTTATCTTTGTGGTAGTTATCCCGCTTCTGTCCATCGTGGTATTCGGCATCATGCTGATAACCATTCCCTTATACAAAAAAGTGCAGGGCGGTCTGGACAGGCTCCTCGGCGTTACCAGAGGTAACTTAACCGGTGTGAGAGTCCTGCGTGCGTTCCATAAGGAAGAGGAAGAAAGAAAAGCATTTGACGAAGCCAATGAAAAGCTGACCGGCTTCCAGATGTTTGTAGGAAGAATTTCCGCCGTTATGAACCCGGCAACCTACATCATCATAAACGGCGGTCTGGTAGTTCTCCTATGGGTGGGTGCCGTAAAGGTGGACAACGGCATTCTGACACAGGGTGCGGTGCTGGCGCTGGTAAACTACATGTCCCAGATTCTGGTAGAGTTGATCAAGCTGGCAAATTTAATTATTACCGTCAACAAGTCCATTGCCTGCGGCAACCGTATTGAAGCCGTTTTAGAGCTTACTCCCGGTCTTACCAACGGCAAGGTAACGGAAACCGAAGCGAAGGAAGATGTTCCCGTGGTTTCCTTTGAACATGTGTCCCTGACCTATCCGGGCGCCGGTGCGGAAAGCTTAACGGACATTGACTTTAAGGCAATGAGAGGGCAGACCATCGGTGTTATCGGCGGTACCGGTTCCGGTAAATCTTCGCTGGTAAACTTAATTCCCCGGTTTTACGAAGCTACAAAGGGAAGTGTCAAAATCGACGGTGTGGCAGCGGAAGACTACGACTATAAGGCGCTTCGTGCCAAGATTGGTATGGTACCCCAGAAGGCAGTTCTGTTTAAGGGCACCATCCGGGAAAACCTGTTAATGGGACTTCCCGAAGAATATAAAAAGAAGCTGGAAGAAAATCCTGACAGCAGGGATGAAACCATAGAAAAAATGCTCCGCGACGCACTGGAAATTTCCCAGTCGGCAGAGTTCGTGGACAACAAGCCGGAAGGAATGGAAACCATGGTCAGCCAGGGCGGCAAGAACCTCTCCGGCGGTCAGAAGCAGCGTCTGACCATTGCAAGGGCGCTGGTCAGAAAACCGGAAATCCTCATTCTGGACGACAGTGCTTCCGCACTGGATTATGCAACCGACTTAAAGCTGCGGAAAGCCATTCACGGCATGGAGAAAACACCTGTGGTATTTATCGTATCCCAGCGTGCTTCCTCCCTGCTTGCGGCGGACAGCATTATTGTCCTGGATGACGGCAACGTGGCAGGTATTGGAACACATGATGAGTTGCTCGCTTCCTGCAGCGTTTATCAGGAAATTTACTATTCCCAGTACCCGGATAAGAGAAAGGAGGCACAGGTATGAAGACAAAAAACAATGGTTCTACCATGAAAAAAGTACTTCGTTATATCGGAAAATATTGGTTTTTCTTACTGTGCTCCATTGTCTGTGCGGCGCTGACCGTTACGTTTACTTTGTATATCCCCATTCTCACCGGTGATGCGGTGGATGCGATTATCGGTCCCGAACAGGTAGATTTTACAGTCCTTTTGGAAATCTTAAAGAAAATGGGCATTGCCATTCTGCTGACGGCGCTCACCCAGTGGATTATGAGCGTGTGCAACAACCGCATTGCCTACCATGTGGTACAGGACATCCGTAAGGATGCGTTTGACAAAATCCAGATTTTACCCCTGAAGTATCTGGATGCCCATCCCTACGGCGAAATCGTAAGCCGTGTCATTGCGGATGTGGATCAGTTCTCCGACGGTCTGATTTTAGGATTTACCCAGTTGTTCACCGGTGTCCTTACCATTTTCGGAACCCTGATTTTCATGTTCCGTCAGAATGTGGGCATTACACTGGTGGTTATCTGTATTACACCTGTCAGCATGCTGGTGGCAAACTTCATTGCGAAAAAGACATACCGCATGTTTAAGCTGCAGTCCGAAACCAGGGGCGAGCAGACCGCATTGATTGATGAAATGATTGGAAATCAGAAGGTCGTGCAGGCGTTCTCCTATGAAGAGGAAGCCATGAAGCGTTTTGATGTAATAAACGAAAAGCTTTCCAGGTACTCCCTGCAGGCGATTTTCTTTTCCTCTACCACAAATCCGGCAACCCGTTTTGTAAACAGCTTGGTGTATACCGGTGTCTGCATCGTGGGTGCGCTGTCCGTTATTTCCGGCAGAATTACCGTCGGTGTGCTGTCCTGCTTCTTAAGCTACGCCAACCAGTATACCAAGCCCTTCAACGAAATCTCCGGCGTGTTTACGGAATTCCAGAATGCGCTTGCCTGTGCGGCACGTATTTTTGAACTGATTGAAGAAACTCCCCAGGTGGAAGAGCCTGCGGATGCCAGGGTGCTCACCCATGCGGACGGCAGAGTGGAGCTTACCGATGTGGCATTCTCCTATGACCCGGACAGAAAGTTAATCGAGGATTTGAATCTGCATGTGGAAAGCGGCAGGAGAGTGGCGATTGTCGGGCCTACCGGCTGCGGCAAGACCACGATTATCAACCTGCTCATGCGTTTCTATGATGTGGATGCGGGAAGCATTGCAGTCGATGATACCGATATCCGTAAGATCACCAGAAAGAGCCTGCGTGAAAATTATGGTATGGTGCTGCAGGAAACCTGGCTGAAGGCGGGAACGGTAAGAGAAAACCTGATTATGGGCAAGCCCGATGCGACGGATGAGGAAATGATTGCGGCAGCCAGGGCAGCCCATTCCCATAGCTTCATCAAGCGTCTGCCGAACGGTTACGACACCGTACTTTCCGAGGACGGTGAGGGACTTTCCCAGGGACAGAAGCAGCTTTTGTGTATCACCAGAGTTATGCTCTGCCTGCCGCCCATGTTAATCTTAGACGAGGCAACCTCCTCCATCGATACCCGTACGGAAATCCGTATCCAGAAGGCGTTTGCCAAGATGATGAAGGGCAGAACCAGCTTTATCATTGCCCACCGTCTGTCTACCATCGTGGATGCCGACATCATCTTAGTGATGCGCGACGGCCACATCATCGAGCAGGGCAGACACGAGGAGCTGCTTGAGAAAAAGGGCTTCTATGCAGAACTCTACAACAGCCAGTTCGTGCTGAGTGAGAATTAGTGTATTATGATTTATTTCTTCAACACAAGCGATTTACGGTATGCCGACGGCGACATACCGTAGTTCTTTTTAAATTGCAGATAGAAGGTCTGCCGGTTGGCAAAGCCGATCATGGTGTCGATGTCCTGAATGGGAATGGATGGATTGGATAAAAGCTCCTCGGCGGCTTTCAGGCGGCAGGAAGTGACGCTTTCCCAGAGGGAGGTGCCGGTCGCCCGCTTGAAAATACGCTCCAGATACGTGGCATTTAAGCCGATGTGGTCGGCAATCTGCTCGTTGTTTTTAATCAGATAGAAGGCCTCACGAATATAGTCGGTGGCTTTTTCTACATAATACTGGGCGGAGGATTTCTCCGTCATGGGAAGGCGGGACAGCTCGGCTAAAAAGTGATAGCTTAAGCTGTTTAAGTAAAGATTGTCGCGCCTGCCTTCGTATTCGTGGTACAGCCGCAGCATGTCGGGCTTTAAGCTGCGGGCATCCGGAAAGATGCGCACATCCTCTAAGGAAGAGAATAAAAGGCAGATGTCTAAAGAACTGTTTAGTAACTGCAGAAAAGGCGGAAAGGCAGCCTGTCCGGGCGCCGCATCAAAGGACAAAGAAAAGCCCAGTACCGTGCAGGGACGCTCATGGTTAAAATGAATGCGGTGGGGAATGGAAGAGTCTAAAAGAATAAGGTTCCTCTTAGCGAGAGGGTATTCCCTTCCGGCTATTTCATACACACAGCTCCCTTCCGCAATATAGTTGCATTCAAACAAACCATGGCTGTGTACATCCATGGAATAGTACTTCCAGTTTCCGTTCATATAGGCACAGTCCACATAGAGTGGCAGATTGGGCACATTCTTAATATCCATAGTCATATCTCCTTTTTATTACTTTATCATGGAATGTTAAAAATAACAACCTGTATATTTGCAAAAAGTCAGGAATGATTATAGAAATATGGGTAAAAAATCAGTACAATGGGCTTACAGAAGCGAAAAACCAAGAAAGGCGGACAGGCTTTATGGCAATTATCTATCAGGAAAAAAGTAATAGTTTTATGTTAAATACGCCGAATACATCCTATGTAATCGGCATTGCGGATGCGGAAAAGTTCGTAGGACATGCTTACTACGGAGAAAGACTTTCAGAGGACGATGTCACTTATCTGATGCGTACGGGAGAAGCTCCTTTTACCCCGGACAAAAACAGCCGTGACAGACTTTCCTTTTTAGACTGCTTCCCCCAGGAATACCCCACACAGGGTATCGGGGACTACAGGGAAAGCGCCATCGCTGTAAAGAGTGCGGGCGGACACAATGCCCTGCAGTTAAATTTAACGGATTACCGCATTTACAGGGGGAAGGAAAAATTACAGGGACTGCCCGCTACCTGGGGCAGCGAAGAGGATACGGAAACCCTGGAGCTTACACTGGAGGACAAGGTACTTCACGTAAAAGCCATTCTGTCCTACAGCATTTTTGAAGGTATTGATGCGGTAGTAAGAAGCGTCCGCATCGTAAACGCCGGCACGGAGCCGGTGATGCTTGAAAAAGTAATGTCTGCATCCATCGATATGGATGATGCGGGCTATGACAAGATTATCCTGCACGGCTCCTGGGCAAGAGAACGCTATATTGACCGTACTCCCGTAAACCACGGCGTACAGAGCACCTCTTCCCTGCGCGGTGAAAGCGGGCATCAGCAGCAGCCGTTCATGGCGCTTCTTTCCCACAGTACCACACAGGATACCGGCGATATTTACGGTATGCATTTAATTTATTCCGGCAACTGCATGACACTGGCGGACAAGGGACAGTTTGACAACATCCGCCTGATGACCGGTATCAACCCGGCAGGCTTTTCCTGGAAATTAAATCCCGGAGAAGAGTTCCAGGCACCGGAAGCGGTTCTGGTTTACTCTAAGGAAGGTATCGGCGGCATGAGCCGTGTGTTCCACGACCTTTACAGACAGCATTTAATCCGCGGCGAGTACCGTGATAAAAAGCGTCCCATCCTCATTAACAACTGGGAAGCCACCTATTTTGATTTCAACACCGACAAGCTGCTTGCCATTGCAAAGGAAGCGGCAAAGGACGGCATTGAGATGCTGGTTATGGACGACGGCTGGTTCGGCAACCGCTGCGATGACAACCGTGCGCTGGGCGACTGGTTTGTAAACGAAGAGAAGTTAAAGGGCGGCCTGAAATATCTGGTTGACGAGGTCAACAAGGCAGGGCTTAAGTTCGGTATCTGGTTTGAACCGGAAATGATAAGCCCCGACTCCGATTTGTACCGCGCGCATCCCGACTGGGCGATCGCCATTCCCGGCAGAACCCCGGGACTTGCCCGCAACCAGTATGTGCTGGATATGTCCCGCAAGGAAATCCAGGATTACATTTTTGAGAGACTTTCCGCAATCCTGCACAGTGCCAACATCGAATATGTAAAATGGGATATGAACCGTCCGCTGTGCGACATGGGAAGCGCAGCTCTTTCCGCAGACTGCCAGGGCGAGCTGTTCCACAGATATGTCTTGGGTATGTACAGCCTGCAGGAAAGACTGGTAACGGAATTCCCGCACCTGCTTCTGGAAAACTGCTCCGGCGGCGGCGCACGCTTTGATGCCGGCATGCTTTACTACAGCCCGCAGATCTGGTGCTCCGATGACACGGATGCCATCGAAAGACTGACCATCCAGGAAGGCACGGCTCTTATTTACCCGCTTTCCGCCATGGGAGCCCATGTCAGCGACTGCCCGAACCACACGGTAGGGCGTACCACGCCGTTTGAAACCAGGGGCTATGTGGCGCTGGCAGGTACATTCGGCTACGAGCTGGATATTACCCGCATTCCCGAAGAGGACAGAAAGATGATTCCCGACCAGGTAAAAATGTACCACAAGTACAATGACCTGGTGCGCACCGGTGATTATTACCGGATTGCTTCGTTCCGTGAAAACAGAATGTATGACTGCTACATGGTAGTGGCAAAGGACAAATCCGAAGCCCTTATGACCTACATTCAGGTAATGGGCAGACCCAACTCCCACTCCCGCCGCATTTTATTAAAGGGACTGGCGCCGGAAAAGATTTACCGCATCGAAGGCGAAGACCGTACCTACACCGGCAGAACCCTGATGCAGGCAGGTATTCTGGCAGAGAACCTGTGGGGCGATTACAAGGGACGTCTGTATCATATTATCGAAGCATAAATGTGCAAAAATGTAAGATGGATTTTTAGGCTCCGGCAGTATATAATAGGGACATCAATACGAAAGGTGCGTAATTAGTATGGAAAATAAAGAAATTCTTTTTTTGAACCCCTGCTTAAAGGATGTGGTATGGGGCGGTAAAAAGCTTCGCGATGAATTTCATTACGAAGGAGCCGGGGATTCCACCGGCGAGTGCTGGGGTATCAGCGCGCATCCCAACGGGGACGATACCGTTAAGAACGGAGAATTCGCCGGCATGAAGCTTTCCGAGCTTTACAAAACTCACAGGGAACTGTTCGGAAACATTCAGGCGGAGGAATTCCCTCTTCTGGTGAAAATCATCAATGCGGATGCGGATTTAAGCATCCAGGTTCACCCGGACGATGCCTATGCCAGAGAGCACGAAGGCTGCCCTTACGGCAAGACCGAATGCTGGTATGTCATGGACTGCCCGGAGGACGCAAGCCTTGTCATCGGCCACCATGCAAAGACCAGAGAAGAACTTGCCCGGATGATTCACGAAGACAGATACGAAGAACTGGTCCGCCAGATGCCGGTAAAGAAGGGTGACTTCATCCAGATTGTGCCCGGTACCGTGCATGCCATCAAGGGTGGCTTTACCATTTTGGAAACCCAGCAGAGCAGCGACATTACCTACCGTGTATACGATTACCACAGACTGGTGGACGGCAAGGAAAGACCGCTTCACGTACAGCAGAGCATCGATGTGATTACCGTGCCGGATACTTCCGCGGAAAAGGCAGTCAGCCATACCCAGGATATGCCGAAGGATACGGTAAATGAACTGATCAGTTGCGAATTCTACAAGGTTTACAAGGTAACAGTGGAAAAGGGCGTAACCGTGCCCATGGAAGGACCTTTTATGCTGGGCAGCGTGCTGGACGGCGAGGGCAGCATTGACGGCACTCCGGTAAAGAAGGGTGATCATTTCATTCTCCCGGCTGTTTACGGGGATGCGACGCTCACTGGTTCCATGGAACTGATTTTCTCTACGGTAAACGAGACCGGAAAGGACAAAGCATGAATTACACCATAGAAAATGAAGAATTAATACTGGTAATCAGCAGCCACGGTGCGGAGGTACGCTCCCTGAAGGATAAAAAGACCGGCAGGGAATACATGTGGTGCGGCGACGCCGCTTACTGGGGCAGGGTGTCCCCCGTTCTGTTCCCTATTGTGGGTGCGGTAAAGGACAATACCTACCGTTTTAAGGATAAGACCTATCATATGTCCCAGCACGGTTTTGCCAGGGATATGGATTTCTGCCTGACGGAAGAATCAGAAGGGGAAATCTGGTTCTGTCTAACCGAGCAGGAAGCCACACTGGAAAAATATCCGTTCCCGTTTGTGCTGGAAATCGGCTATAAATTGGAGGGACGGAAGGTAAAGGTGATGTGGCGTGTGACCAACCTTTCGGAAGAGCCGCTGTATTTCTCCATCGGCGGACATCCGGCTTTCTGCTGCGAAAAGAGAGAGGCGGAACGAATTACCTGTTATCTGAAATTTGAAGGGGTAAAAGAACTGGTCAACCGAAAGCTGGAGGGAGGTCTGGCCTCCGATACGGTAGAAAAGATTACATTGGAGGACGGCGGCTATCTGCCTGTGACGGAAGAGTTGTTTGCGGAGGATGCGCTTATTATTGAAAACCGCCAGACACAGGAGGTTTCCCTGTGTGATTCCGAAAAGGTTCCCTACCTTACCGTGAAATTCGATGCGCCCCTGTTCGGTGTATGGTCGCCGGTGGGTAAGAACGCGCCGTTCATCTGCATCGAGCCATGGTACGGCAGATGTGACAGCGTCCGTTTTGACGGAAGCTTTGAGGAAAGGGAATGGGGCAGCGAGCTTTTGCCCAATACGTCCTTCCAGACCGCGTACACCGTTTCCGTATAAATTTTTTAACTTAAAACGTAAAATGAGAAATCCGAAAGCATTATCTTATAAAATCTTAAGAAATGTTTTCGGATTTTTTTATATTTCGGACATGACCTCTATACAAAAATAGAGTATACTGTAAATTCAGAAGCAAACCGAAAGGAACAGAACATGACTAACGAACAGTATTACGATTTAATCCGGCCTTACGAGGATGCCATGAATCTGATGAAAACCAGACTGGAAATATTAAATCACAATATATACGACCGAAGCCATACCGAAGAAAACCAGCCGGTACATCACATGCAGTACCGTATCAAGGAAAAGAAGAGCATGGAGGAGAAGCTGGCGCGCATTGGTGTAACCGACAGTGTGATGAATGCCAAGGATTACCTGATGGACATTGCGGGCATCCGCGTCATCTGTTATTTTCAGGCAGAGGTTTACGAGATGGTGGAAGCCCTGAAACGGCATGAGGATTTAATCGTTATCAAGGAAAAGGATTACATCAAAAATCCCAAGGACAACGGCTACCGCAGCTATCACATCATTTTCGGGGTGCCACTTCATACCATGGACGCCATGGAGTACTATCCGGTGGAAGTGCAGTTCCGTACCCTGTCCATGGATTTCTGGTCCAGCATGGAGCACCGTATCTGTTACAAAAAGGACAGAAGCGATACGGAGGAATTGAAGAAGCAGCTCCATGCCCTTTCAGAGTCTCTGAATCTGATTGAAACCGAATTAAAAGATTATGTAAAGTAACACGAAATTTACCATAAATGAGGGGGTTCTGTTTCGTTACTATGACAGAAGCGGGATTCTTGGGAAGGAATCAGTGTGACCGAGGAGAAATTTTCAGAATGCATACAGGCCATGAACCGGGGAGACAAAGACGGGCTGCGGCAGGTTTACGAAGAGTATGTTTCGTACATATACGGTATTGTCCGCTCCCTGCTTGCAAGCAGGGAAGAAGCGGAGGACGTGACCAGTGAGTTTTTTATAAAGCTCTGGGAAAAGTCGGATTCTTACCGGGCGGGCAACGGACATAAGGGCTGGATGGCGACCATAGCCCGCAACTTAGCCATAGATACCTTGCGGAAAAAACGCCGGGAGGAGCCGGTGGACTTTCAGATGCGGGCAGGCTCCGGGGAAGAGGACTGTACGGAAGCGGCATCCAGGGCGCTTCATGCCACGGACGGCAAAAGTGTGGAAGATGAAGTTGTCGGCAGCCTGACCGTGAAGGAGGCGTTTTCCTTACTGAAGGAGCCGGAGCGGGAGGTTGTGCATTTAAAAATCATGAGCGGCATGACCTTTCAGGAGATTGCGGACTTACTGGGCTCGCCCATGGGCACCGTCACCTGGCGGTACAGGGAAGCCATGAAGAAATTAAGGAGGTATGGGTATGAAGAAGCTTGACGAAGAATATAAAAAAGCATGCGCCGAAGAAACACCCGACCTCTGGAACCGGATAGAGGCGGGACTTCCGCAAAAGACAGAGCAGACGGCAAAGGAGAAGGACCGGGCAGCAGCCTCACCACAGACGCAAAGCAGTGCATCAAAAGCTGGTACCGGTACGCAGACGCAGGCAGCTATCCGCAAGGTCTGGATGCGCTACGGAGCCTTTGTGGCAGCAGCCGTTATGGTGCTTGTGACAGTGCCGGGGCTTCTTCGCATGACGCAGGCCAAGAACACTGCAGAAAATGCTGCGCCTATGAGCGTGCAGGACATGACAGCCGCCAAAGAAAACACGACGGGTATGACGGATACGGAGGGGATAGCTGCGGACAGCGCGGATACGGCGTTTGCAGATGCCTTCCCCGGGGAATGTGACGATGCGTATTCGGAAGAAGCGGAGAACGGCGCTGCGGTGGAAAATTCTTCTGCTACGGAAATGCTGTCGGGTGTGAGCAGCATGGAACTTAAGGTGACGGCAGTAGAGGAATACGACGGTTACGAGCTGGTAAGCGCAGTGAGCGGGGACGGCATGTTTGAGACCAAAGCGGTTTTCCCGGAGGAAGTAAAAAAGAAACTGGATTTCACCCTGACGGAAGGGGAATACTACACGTTTACTTTACGTCAGGATACAGATAAAGATTTCCCGTACTGCCACATTATTGCGGTGGAGCAAAAAGGGGAATAACAGACAGAGAAATAAAAGGTTTGGAAGAGAAATGAATGTAAAAAAATTACTGAGTGTTTTATTGTTTCTGGTTATTATGGGAGCCACGGTTTTTGTGGTGCTCAAAAATCAGGATTTAACGGAAGTGCTGCATACGGTAGCCGGCATGAATAAAATTTATCTGGGACTGGCAATCGCCATGGCAATTTTTTTTGTGGGAGCGGAGGGACTTCTGTTTTTCCATATGTTTCATTCGCTGGGAGAAAAAGCGGGCTTCCTGCAGTGCATTAAGTACGCTTTTGTGGGCTTCTTTTATTCCGGCATTACACCTTCTGCATCCGGCGGACAGCCCATGCAGCTATATTATATGAACAGGGACGGACATTCCTTTGTGCACAGCACCATAGCATTGGTCTGCGCTGCCATGGCGTACAAGCTGATTTTGGTGCTCATGGGTATCGGCATTGCCCTGTTCTGGTGGCAGGGGCTTAAGGACAATATGGGCAATCTCATGCCACTTTATTTTTTAGGACTGGCGCTGAACTCCGTGCTGGTATTGTCTTTGCTCCTGTTACTTGCTTTCGGGGCGAAAATTGAGAAAATCATTCTGGTGCCGGAGAGGTTCCTTATTAAAATCCATCTGTTAAAGGATTCTCCGAAAAGAAGGGAAAAGCTGCATGAAATGGTGCTGCAGTATGCCGATACGGTGGTGTTTCTGCGGACGCATGTCCAGGTGATTCTGCATATCCTGGCAGTGACGTTTGTACAGAGATGTGCGGTGTTCGGACTGACGTATTTCGTCTACAGGGGAATGGGACTTTCCGGTACCGGAGTCATCCCCATCATGGCTCTGCAGGCGGTAGTTTACATAACGGTGGATATGCTGCCCCTGCCGGGCTCCCAGGGGGTAACGGAGCTGGTGTATGCCGCTATATTCGGTTCTGTTTTCACCGGCGGGACACTGACCATATCCATGTGTGTAACAAGAGGCATCAATTATTACCTGCCGCTGATTATCAGTGCGATTGTGGCAGGGTATTGTTCTCTGAAGAAGAAAAGAGAAACTGCACAAATTTAACGGCGGCGTCCGTGCGTTTGGAGTTGCGGACAATGCCGATATAAAGAGGTCCGTCCTCTTCGGTATAACCGTAAGCGCGAAGCAGCCCGGTGCAGCCGCTGACATCTATTCCCACGGGGTGCGGGTCGTCCATGCTTTCCGTATCGGAGCCGGCGGGAAATACCATATCCTCCGTGGACTCGTCTTCATCCTGACGTCTGCGGTATTCCTCCGCAAGCGGCAGGTCCACATAAAAGAGTTTGTCGGAAACGGAGTCGAGAAATTCTTTATCGAGACAGGTTTCCAAATTCAAAAAGGTGCAGTCGTAACCGTACATGGCAAAGCTTGCTTCATCCATGATGCAGATATCCAGACTTCTGGCAGCCACGTAGGTGGCGATGGACTGGTTTGCCTGGTAGGATGCCTGGGCGTTGTCCGCTCTCATATAAAGCCCGGTGCTTAAATAGGCCTCGTTTTTGGAAGGGTCCAGCCCCATGGAGGACACATAACCGGCAAGCAGCTCTTCGGAGGCATCCGTGCCGATTTCCGTCAGGGAGCTGTTTAAGGCAATGCCGAACAGCACTTCATTTTTTGTGGTGACTCTTGTATAAATAATGTAGATGATAACGGCAAGCAGCGCCGCCCCCCCGATGACATACCATTTATAATACCCCCAGAAATAATCCCACTGCTCTTTCCTGCTTTTCTGCTTTATCGCTTCCCGTTCTTCCCTGAATTCATCCATTACCGGCATAAAAATACGTCCTTTCCATCTATTATAAATATATTTTCTATGATACTGTCCGGGATATTTTCTGTCAATGAACGAAACGGAAGAAGAATATTAAAAAAATATAAATCCTTGCTTTCTTTTTTAAAATGTACTATCCTATTTTAAGAACCTGAATAACAGAAAGGCAAGGGGTACGAATGAGCGAAGTATATGTAGAACATCTGGTAAAGAGAGAAAAGGCTTCCGGATTGAAATTCTTAAAAATTTTACTGATAATGCTGACCGTGGTATTCGGTCTGATGGGACTGCTGATGATGCTTTACGGTCTGCCGTTACTGATTGCGGTCGGAACCGGCGTGGGTGCTTATTTTGCGGGTCTGTATGCCGACGTGGAATTTGAATACCTGTATCTGGACAAGGAATTTTCCGTGGACAAAATTTTTGGCAAAACCAAAAGAAAAAAAGCGGAAACCTTTGAAGTGGAAAGAATGGAAATTTTAGCTCCCATTCATTCTTACCATCTGGATTCTTATAAAAACAGAAATGCAAAGGAAACCGATTACAGCATCGGCGTGGAGGAAAAGCCGGACTTGCGTTATGTGATGTATTACGAAGGCAACCGCCGAATTGTCTTAAGTCCCAATGAGGAATTTGTGAAGGCAATGCGCAATGCTTCCCCGAGAAAAGTGTTTACGGATTAGACTTTGACACTTGACAGGCAGGTATGAGTTTGCTAAACTCATAAACATTTACAGTACTTATTTTTTCACAAAATGAACAACATAATAAATACGCACAAGGAGGAAAGAATGGGAAAGATTATTGGCGAAGGTATTACCTTTGATGATGTCCTTTTGGTTCCCGGATATTCTGAGGTAATTCCCAATCAGGTGGATTTGACAACATGGCTTACAAAGACGATTAAGCTGAACATTCCGATGATGAGTGCCGGCATGGACACCGTTACCGAGCACCGTATGGCGATTGCCATGGCAAGACAGGGCGGTATCGGTATCATTCACAAGAATATGTCTATTGAGGCGCAGGCAGAAGAGGTGGACAAGGTAAAGCGTTCCGAGAACGGCGTTATTACCGATCCGTTTTCACTTTCTCCGGAGCACACCCTGGCAGATGCCGATGCACTGATGGCTAAGTTCCGTATTTCCGGCGTTCCCATTACCGAGGGACGTAAATTAGTTGGTATCATTACCAACCGCGATTTGAAATTTGAAACAGATTTCTCCAAGAAAATCAAAGAGTCCATGACCAGCGAAGGTCTGATTACGGCTCCGGAAGGAATCACTCTGGAAGAGGCAAAAAAGATTCTCGCCAAGGCAAGAAAGGAAAAGCTTCCCATTGTTGACGCCGATTACAATCTGAAGGGTCTTATCACCATCAAGGATATTGAAAAGACCATCAAATATCCTCTGGCAGCAAAGGATGCACAGGGCAGACTTCTCTGCGGTGCCGCAGTCGGCATTACCGCAAACGTGCTGGAAAGAGTTGCAGCCCTTGTAGATGCCAAGGTGGACGTAGTCGTACTGGACTCCGCACACGGACATTCCGCAAACGTACTCCGCTGCGTTAAGATGATTAAAGAAAAATATCCCGATTTACCGGTTATCGCCGGCAATGTGGCAACGGGCGAAGGAACAAAGGCTTTAATCGAAGCCGGTGCGGATGCCGTTAAAGTCGGTATCGGTCCGGGTTCCATCTGTACCACACGTATCGTGGCAGGTATCGGTGTTCCCCAGATTTCCGCTATTATGGATTGCTACGCCGTAGCTAAAGAGTATGGCATCCCCATCATCGCAGACGGCGGTATCAAGTACTCCGGCGATATGACAAAGGCAATTGCAGCAGGCGGCAACGTATGTATGATGGGTTCCATCTTCGCAGGTTGTGAAGAAAGCCCGGGAGAGTTTGAACTGTTCCAGGGTAGAAAATACAAGGTATACCGCGGAATGGGATCTATTGCAGCCATGGAAAACGGCAGCAAGGACCGTTATTTCCAGACAGATGCCAAGAAGCTTGTACCCGAAGGTGTAGAAGGACGTGTTGCTTACAAGGGCAATGTAGAGGATACCGTATTCCAGCTTATGGGCGGTCTCCGTTCCGGTATGGGTTACTGCGGTACCCACAACATCGAAGAGCTGAAGGAAAACGGCAGATTTGTCAAGATTTCTGCTGCATCCTTAAAGGAAAGCCATCCCCACGATATTCATATCACCAAGGAAGCTCCCAACTACAGCACGGATGAATGATGTGTTTGTAAATAGTATAACAGAACAGGAAAAGGGCTGTCGCATTGCGGCAGCCCTTGTTTTTGTATGTGGGAAAGTCTGTTTGCTTTAATGGTTTTCACTGTGGAAGTTTTATGCTGTCAATACAGCCCCTCCTGTTTTAAGTCTCCCCCACGTACCTTTAGTATTTCTCCGTTATCCAGTCTTACCCGCAGGGAAAAGTCGTTTTCAATTTCTTCCGCAATACCGCTGCGGATTCCTTCGGGACCGTTTAAGGTCACTTTTCTGCCGGGGGTTAAGTTTGCCGCCCGGTAGGCTTCTAAATAGGAGGGAAGCTTGTCGGGAAAGTGGGAGAGCATGGCGGTCATTTCCTGTAAAAGGGCAGCTGTCAGCTTTGCACGGGACTGTTTTGTACCGGTGAGCATCCGCAGGGACACCGCTTTTTCCTTAAGAGAGTCGTCAAAATCGGAGAGCATCTGGTTTACATTGATGCCGATGCCGATAATCACATATTCTACATGGTCACTTTCACTTTCCATGGACATTTCCGTTAAGATGCCGCTGAGCTTGCGTCCATCCGCCATTAAATCATTCAGCCATTTGATCTGAATATCCGTGCTGCAGACGGAAGAGATGGCATTCCGCACCGCCAGCGCCGTGCAGGCGGTCAGAGCGGGACTGTCACTAAGCTGCAGAAAGCCGCCGGGAAGACTTTGCGGATACAGAAGCAGGGAGAGGTAAATCCCCTTGTCTTTTGGGGAGCTGAAGGCTCTGCCCACTCTTCCCTTTCCGTTTGTCTGTTCGTTTGAGAGAACCACTGTATAGTTTTCGGCGCCGTTTAAGGCAAGGGATTTTAAATACCGGTTGGTGGAGTCCACGGAGTCTAAGCACAGAATGGAACCGGAGAATCCCTCCGGCAGATACCCCATGATTTCCCCCGTATTTAATAAGTCGGGCGCATTTTTAAGCAGATAGCCTCTGTTGGTAGAGGAAGCGATGTCGTAGCCTTCCTCCCGGAGGGCTTTTACGGCAGAACTGACTGCCATGCGGCTGACCCCGATCTGCTCACTGATCCATGCACCGGACAGATAATCCGTCTGATTTTTAAGTAAGGCAAGAACCTTGTCCTTTGTCATAACAAACACCGTGCCTTTCGACAGCCTGTTCCCTTAAAGCAGGCTGCATCATGATTTCTGTTCTTTCATCATAACAGATTTTCCTTTCTTTTACCACAGAAGAAAAATAAATTGTAAAGGCAAATAAAAAATAACTTGACAATCGGGTGGCTGTCCTTATAATTGTAAATGTTTGAAAAAATACATTTACAATTAACAGGAGGACTTCCCATGGAAGAACAGAAGAAAAACAAAATGAAATTAACGATACTGGATATGACCCAGATTGCCTTTTTTGCGGCGTTGATGGCCGTATGTGCCTGGATTGTGATCCCCATACCCAATATTCCCTTCACGTTGCAGGTGTTTGCGATTTTTGCAGCACTTTGTACTCTGGGCGGTAAAAAAGGAACCATCAGTATAGTTGTGTATATTTTACTTGGTGCGGTAGGCGCCCCTGTGTTTGCCGGCTTTAAGGGCGGTCTTGGTGTACTGACCGGTATGACCGGCGGTTATATCGTAGGATTCTTATTCTCCGGTTTTGTATTCTGGCTGGTGACGGCACTCATGAAAAAGAAAAACTTTTTTGTGCTTCTTTTAAGCTGTATTCTCGGTCTCGCTGCCTGTTATGCTTTCGGTACCGCCTGGTTTATGAAAGTTTATGTGCAGCAGGGTAAAACAATCAGCCTGGCAGCTGCCCTGATGGCATGCGTGGTTCCTTACATTGTTCCCGATGTGGTGAAAATTCTGCTGGCTATCAGTGTATCGAAGGCAGCCGGAAAAGTTATGAAAAAGTAACAAATAGTGTAAAATCTGACCAAAACGGTTGCGGTGACATTCTGTAATATGATACACTGATCAATGAAAGAGGGTTTATCTTATGATGGAACATGACGACTGGAATTGGAAGATTACATACAAAAGTCTGATAGATGAAAAAGAACTGTTATCCCTGCAGAAGCACTTCTGCAGTGCTTCCGGTTTGTGTGCCGGCTGTGTGGATGCTTACGGAAAGATGCGCACGGAATTTACCGGAGACAAGGAAGATCTGGACAGACTCCGGAGCATCGTGACGGACAGGCAGATAGAGGAAGCCTTAAAACGCGTGAAAGAAGGCTCCTTGGAAGAGCTTGTGGTAGAGGATACGGAGCTTCCCTATGTGAAGTATGCCGTGCTTTCCGTCCGGGTAAAGGGCAGGGTTATGATAAACTGGGTGCTGCTTGGCATCCTGAACGATACGGAAGGAGAGCCGGGTGTGCCGGCAGGCTGTCACAATGCCCTGTCTGAAATGAATTTCTACAAGGACATCGATCTGCTGATGGTCTGCTCCCGGCTTATTTTTGAAAATAAATGCAGGACACTGCTTGCGGACGAGCCCACAGGAAAGATGCAGGAGACGGCCTTAAAAAAGGACAGGCAGGACGAAATTGCCGCACTGACAGAGCTTCTTGACAGTGAGGATGCCGTGGAAGTGATTATGGCAAAATTCCTGCAGATTACCGTAAGCACCCTGAAATTATCCGGCGGCTTTGTATGCCACATGGACAGAAAAGAACGGACGGCAGATATTCTGGCGCAGTGGTACGGAAGAGGAAATGTTTCCCCATTTGAAAAAACAAGGGGAATTCCGGCGGAGGATATTCTGTTTACGAAGGAGCCTCTGATTGTGGACTCCGACTCCATACAGGGCATTCCGGAAGCGGAAAAGTGGTACCGGGACGGCGTAAGGGCATTTCTTTTGTATCCGCTTATGGAAAACGAAGAGAGCAGTATGTGCCTTTCTTTGTGCCAGTTAAACGAAGAACGTTATTTTGACGGCGGAGAGGTGCGGTTTATCTCCGGCGCCGTAAAGATTTTACAGAGTATTTTAGGAAAACGTATCCAGAAAAATTCCCTGTCCTGTGCCTATGTGTCCATGGAGTCCGTACTGGACGGCATGAAATGCGGCATTTACATCCGGGAGCCGGAAAGCGGACAGGTCCTGTTTTCCAATAAGCTTTTGCAGAACACCTTTGCAAAGGAATTGGAAGCGGGTACCTTTGAAGAGCTTTTAACACAGAAGCTGCCGTTTCGATACGAAACGGCGCCAAAGACGGATGAAGAGGGCGAGGCCTGTAACTGGTTTGACCTGGCAGTTTCGGATGTTACCTGGGTAGACGGCAGGAAAGTACAGATGTACTCAGTCTATGATGTGACCGACAGAAAGGTATACCAGAAGAAGGTGGAGCAGCAGATTTATACGGATTTCCTGACGGGACTTTACAACCGTATCTGCTGTGAAAGAGACCTGGCGGTTTACGTGGACAATGCCGGTGAAAAACAGAAAAAGGGCGCTCTGTTGTATCTGGATTTAGACGATTTTAAGCATATCAATGACGGACTGGGACACCAGTACGGCGATATGCTGTTAAAGCAGATTTCCAGGGAGCTGAAAAAGATAAAGGGTATCGGGCAGAACTGCTACCGGGTCGGCGGGGATGAATTCATCATCATCATTCCGCCGGAAGAATACGGCGAGTACGACCGCATTCTTTCCGACATACAGGATATTTTCCTAAGACCCTGGAATTTAAAGGACATGGATTACTACTGCACCATGAGCATGGGGGTGGTGGAGTATCCCCAGAACGGACAGGGTATTCAGGACTTGATCAAAAAAGCGGATATTGCCATGTTTGAAGCCAAGAAAAACGGCAAGAACAGGGTAATCCGTTATGAGGACGGTCTGGACAGCGAGTCCGGCAGAAGGCTGACCATGGAGAAAAACATGAGGGATGCCACGGTTGCCGGTTACAAGGAGTTTGAAATTTACTACCAGCCCATTATGGATATCTCCAGACCCGGTGCTCCCTGTATGGGTGCGGAAGCATTACTTCGCTGGAACAGCGCCTCGCTTGGATTTATTTCCCCGGCTGACTTTATTCCTTTGGCAGAGTACCTGGGACTTATCAATCCCATCGGCCACCATGTGCTTGTGGAAGCCTGCAGGGAGTGCCGCAGATGGAATGAGAACGGTCATCCCGAATACAAGGTAAGTGTCAATCTTTCGGTAGTGCAGCTTTTGCAGCCGGATATTGTGGAGTCCGTGGAAAGAGTGCTGGACGAAACCGGTATTTCCCCGAAAAACCTGACACTGGAGGTAACGGAAAGCCTTGCCATCAACGATATGAACCGCATGAAGGAAATCTTGGGCAATATCCGGAAGCTTGGCGTACGCATTGCATTGGATGATTTCGGCACCGGCTATTCTTCCTTAAACCACATAAGGGAGCTGCCCTTTGATGTTATCAAAGTCGACCAGAGCTTTGTCAAGGACCTGGCGGAGGATGCCTATTCCCAGTCCTTCATCAAGATGGTGGCGGAGTTGGCGCAGACCATCGGCGTGAACATCTGTGTGGAGGGCATTGAAACGAAGGAGCAGTACCGCCTGCTCGGCGATATGAAGGTGCGTATGGTGCAGGGCTACTACTTTGCGCGTCCCTTAAAACGGGAAGTTTTTGAAGCGGATTATGTGCCGGAGCTTGCAGAGAAAAAAGAAACGCAGCCTTCTGCCAAACTTCTTGCGTTTCCCGAAAAAGCCACTTGAAATCCCTTATAAAATCATGTAGTATGGACTTATGAGCTACACAACTGGCGGAAACAGCAACTGCTGTCGTGGGAGTACCCATAGGAAGTGTAGAAATAAGAAAATGCCGACCGCCTGGGCGAACACATATGTGCCGCTCAGGCGGTTTTATTGTTTGGAAACGGAGGAAATGAACATGGTATCATTACAACAGGAACTGATGGAAAACAGCTACCCCGGCAGAGGCATTGTCCTTGGTAAATCCGGCAATGGCAAATATGCGGTCAGCGCATACTTTATTATGGGAAGAAGCGTAAACAGCCGCAACCGTATTTTTGTACAGGACGGCGAAGGTATCCGCACACAGGCATTTGATCCTTCCAAGTTAGAGGATCCCTCTCTTATTATTTATGCACCCGTCAGAGTACTCGGCAACAAGACCATCGTCACAAACGGTGACCAGACCGACACCATTTACGAAGGCATGGATAAGCAGCTTACTTTTGAACAGTCTTTACGCTGCCGTAAGTTTGAACCGGACGCACCCAACTACACACCGAGAATTTCCGGTATTATTCATCTGGAGAACGGCAGCTTCAACTACGCCATGTCCATCTTAAAGAGTAACCACGGTGACCCGGACTCCTGCCGCCGCTATACATTTGCATATGAAAATCCCAAGGCAGGCGAAGGACATTTTATCCATACCTATATGCATGACGGCAACCCGCTGCCCAGCTTTGAAGGTGAACCGAAGGAAGTGGAAATTCCCAATGACATTGATACGTTTACCGATATGCTGTGGAACAGCTTAAACGAAGACAACAAGGTTTCCTTATTTGTCAGATACATTGAAGTGGAAACCGGCAGATACGAAACCAGAATTGTCAACAAGAACAAATAGGCATGCCTTTTACGGCACATAGAAAGGAATACAGTTATTATGAACGAAATCGAATTAAAATACGGATGTAACCCCAACCAGAAGCCTTCCCGCATTTTTATGGAAGACGGCAGCGACCTGCCCGTTACGGTGTTAAACGGCAAGCCCGGCTATATTAACTTTCTGGATGCTTTTAACGGCTGGCAGCTTGTAAAGGAATTAAAGGAAGCAACCGGTCTTCCCGCAGCCACATCCTTTAAGCATGTTTCTCCTGCCGGCGCGGCGCTGGGACTTCATATGTCCGAAACCTTAAAGAAGATTTACTGGGTGGACGATTTAGGAGAGCTTTCTCCTCTGGCATGTGCGTATGCGAGAGCAAGAGGTGCGGACAGAATGTCTTCCTTCGGTGATTTCATTGCCCTTTCCGACGTATGCGACGAGGATACCGCCCGTCTGATTAAACGAGAGGTTTCCGACGGTGTTATCGCTCCCGGCTATACCGAAAAGGCACTGGAGCTTCTGAAATCCAAAAAGAAGGGCAACTACAATATTATTCAGATTGATCCTTCCTATGTACCGGCGCCCGTCGAAAGAAAGCAGGTGTACGGCATTACCTTTGAACAGGGCAGAAACGAGTTAAAGATTGACAAAGAGCTTTTAAGCAACATCGTAACCCAGAATAAGGACATTCCCGAAAGCGCCCTTCGCGACATGAAGGTAGCGCTCATTACCTTAAAATACACCCAGTCCAATTCCGTATGTTATGTAAAGGACGGTCAGGCAATCGGTATCGGCGCAGGACAGCAGTCCCGTGTACACTGCACCAGACTTGCCGGACAGAAAGCGGATAACTGGTTCTTACGTCAGGCACCGCAGGTTCTTTCCTTACAGTTTGTAGACTCCCTGGGCAGAGCGGACAGAGACAACGCCATTGACAACTACATCGGTGACGAATATATGGATGTACTGGCAGAGGGCGCATGGCAGAGAGTATTCAAGGAAAAGCCCCCTGTATTTACCGCAGAGGAAAAGAGAGCATGGCTTGACGGCTTAAAGGATGTTACCTTAGGCTCCGATGCGTTCTTCCCGTTCTCCGACAACGTGGAAAGAGCACACAAGAGCGGCGTGAAGTACATCGTACAGCCCGGCGGTTCCGTCAGGGATGATCTGGTGATTTCCTGCTGCGACAAGTACAATATGGCAATGGTATTTACCGGCATCCGTCTGTTCCATCACTAATAAGGAACCGGGCGGCACGGACATCTTCACGGACAATAAGGAATAAAACTATGACACTGAAAGATTTGGAAGCATTTGACCCTGTTACCATACAATGCCACGACAATCCGGATGCGGATGCACTGGGAGCCGGCTTTGGTCTGTATGCCTATTTCAAGAGCCTGGGCAGACAGACAAGGCTTATTTACAGCGGCAGAAATCCCATCCAGAAGTCCAATCTGAAAATCATGATTGATGAACTGCATATACCGGTGGAATATGTAAACCCGGACGAAGAACAGCCCCTTTTTATAAAGGGGCTGCTTGTGACAGTGGACTGTCAGTACGGCGCAGGCAATGTGACGAAGATAGCGGCTGACACGGTAGCCATTGTGGACCATCATCAGGTGGAAATAGACGGTGTGCCTTTAAGCCTGATTGTGCCGGCGCTGGGAAGCTGCTGCACACTTGTGTGGAAGCTTCTGCGTGATGAAAAGTTCGATATAAAGACGGAGCCGGGACTGGAAACGGCTCTGTATTACGGACTGTATACGGATACGAACCAGCTTTCCGAAATCCGCAATCCCCTCGATATGGATATGCGGGATGACCTGACATTTGATGCCGGTCTTATCAATTATTTCAAAAATTCCAACCTTTCCTTAAAGGAGCTGGAGATTGCGGGAGTAGCATTGATACGCTACAGCTTCAACGAGGATTATAACTTTGCCGTGATTAAGGCACAGCCCTGCGACCCTAATATATTGGGACTTATCAGTGATTTCCTGCTGCAGGTGGATGTGATTACCAGTTGTTTGGTGTTTAACGAAAATGAGGACGGCTATAAGTTTTCCGTACGTAGCTGCATCAGGGAAGTGAATGCCAGCGAACTGGCGTCCTATTTATGTGAGGGCATAGGCTCCGGCGGCGGGCATTATGAAAAAGCGGGCGGATTTGTCAGTAAGAAGCTTTACGAGAAGCATTATCCCACCCTGCATCCGGAAGCGTACTTCAACAACCGCATGAACCAGTATTTTGACAGCTTTGATCTGATTTATGCGGCGGACTATGACATTGACACCTCTGATATGAAGAAATACAGCAAAAAGAAAATCCCTATCGGCTTTGTGAAAGCGGATGAGGTGCTTCCGGCAGGTACGCCGATTACCATCCGTACCCTGGAAGGGGATGTGGATATGACCATTGAAGATGATCTGTATATCATGATTGGCATCAAAGGCGAGGTCTATCCCAACCGGAGAGCCAAATTTGAAAAAAGCTATCAGGTGCTTCCGGATAAATATGAGTTTGAAACCTATGCGCTATCGGCGGATTATGTGCCGACCATAAAGAACCGGAATGACGGAAGCACCCTGCATCTGACCGATTATGCAAGAGCCTGCGTGCCCACGGGGCAGGTGCACATCCATGCCAGGGAATTGACAAGAGGTGTAAAGGTTTTTACAGCATGGGATAAAAGTAAGTATATGCTGGGGAAACCGGGGGATTTTCTGGCTGTACGTTGTGAGGACAGACACGACATTTATGTGGTAGAAAGGGATATATTTGGTAAAACCTATGAAGAAACCGTATAAGTACGATGCGTTTATCAGCTACCGCCATGCAGATCTTGACAGGTTTGTGGCGGAAAATCTGCAGAAGCAGTTGGAATGGTTTAAGATACCCGGCTCTCTTAAGAAGGATAAAAAGCTTTCCCGGACAAAGATTGAAAGAATCTTTCGGGATAAGGACGAGCTGCCTCTTACCAATAATTTAGAGGACCCTATCCGGAAGGCGCTGGAGGAGTCGGAATACCTGATTGTCATCTGTTCCCCCAGACTGAAGGAGTCTTTGTGGTGCCGCAAGGAAATCGAAACCTTTATCAGCCTGCACGGCAGGGAAAATATTTTTGCGGTTCTGGTGGAAGGGGAGCCTGCGGAGTCCTTCCCGGAGGAACTTTTATACCGGGAAAAAACGGTTACTCATCCGGACGGCAGCACGGAAACCGTAAAAGAGGAAATGGAACCGCTGGCGGCGGATGTGCGCGGCAAAAATAAGAGAGATGTCCTGAAGGTCATGAAAACCGAAAAGCTGCGTCTGATAGCTCCCATGCTGGGTGTTGGCTTTGATGACTTAAAGCAGCGCCACCGGGAACAGAAATTAAAGAAAATCCTCGGCTTTACTGCAGCGGGAGCTGCCGTATGTCTGGCATTCGGAGTTGTCAGCACCGCCATGGTCATGCAGATACGGGAGCAGAAAAAGCAGATCCAGATACAGAACGACTCCCTTGCAGAGCAGGCGGCACAGATTAGCAGCCAGAACGATATTCTGTCCAGGGAGCAGGCACTCAGTCTGGCGGAGGAATCCGGGCGGCTTTTGAAGAAGGGCGACAGAATAGGCGCTATGCAGACGGCAATCAGCGCCCTGACGGAGTATGACGGCATTGCCATGCCCTATACGGCACAGGCACAGAAAGCCCTGACGGACAGTCTGTATGTATATAACCGGACGGGAGATTTTTTGAGCCGGTACGAAGTGAAGACAGACAGCGTGATTACGGATATGCAGTCTTCTGGGGACATGTCTTATTATGCACTGAAGGAAAGTGCGGGAGACATTACGGTAAAAGAAAGCGAATACGGACATACGGTGGGGAAGCTTGCAGGGTTGCCGGGCTACTCGGACGGCGGTATGTTTTTTATAGATGACAGCAGACTGGTTTATCAGAACGAAGAGAAGGAACTGCTGGTATTTGATGCCAAGACCGGGGAAACCGAAAAGCCGGAGCTGCCGGGCAGCGCTTACAATTACTATCTGTCAGAGGACAGAACCCGGATAGCGGTAAGCGGTTACAATTATCTCCGTATTATAGATGCGGAGGATTATACAGAAGTTCAGAACTTAGATGAATACTGCAAGGAACAGACCGGACGGATTTATTTCAACGAAGACTCCACGGCGGTGGTGCTTACCCTGCGAAACAGCGACGACGTAATGTCGGAGGACAGAAGGCTTCTGTATCTTGGCCTGACGGATGATACGAAGAGATATTCCGACTGGAAGACGGCATATGTGGAGGATGTGGCTTTTAAGGACGGCTGCATGTATGTGCTGACCTATGAAAACAGGGATGAATTGTATTCTGTTTTTGACAGCTATCTGGAGGCATATGAGGAAAGCACCGGAAAACTGCTCTATCGAAAGGAATATAAAAATGTCATGCTGAATGATATTCTGTTTTCCCGGGGGGATGACGACAGCATGCTTCTGTACGGCAGTTATGAAGCCGATGCCGTCAGCCGGAAAAACGGCGAGGTTTACCTGCGCGCCGAGACGGGCATCAGCGGCATTGTATATGCGGAGGCGGTAAACGGCGCCAACCTGTATTCCTATATTACGAGCGACGGCTGCCAGTATATCATGAGCTATGAAAACAATGTATCCTTTACCCACGGCGTCACCTTCGACTGCTTTGCTGACAGGATTTATTATACGGTAAGACTGGCACAGGGCTTTGTGATGGCAACGCATACGGAGAACAGGGCGGTGTGCTATCAGCGCTTTTATCCGACGGACGATACCCTGACGGACAAAACGCCGGACAGGGAGAATACCGAGGTACTGTGGGGCAATGAGGTACAGGAAACCGCAAAGGAAAAGGGGTATGTCCTGCCCAAACTTGCGGAAGGCATTTTTTATAACGAAGACAAAACCATTACGTTTGTAACGTATCAGGATTCTTCCTTAAGGATGTACGATACGGCTTCGGGAGAACTGCTTGCGGAAATCACGGATACGCCGGGCGATGCTTCGGAATATTACGGGAAGGATGCCCAGGGCAATTATTACGTGGGCTTCGGTTCCTGGGCGTATATGATGAGTCCCGGGAATGAAAATCTGGCATTCTTACGCGGTATGGCGCAGATAGATGAGTCGGGAAAACTGCTTACGACGGACAATCTGGACAATTATTATTTATGTCCGGTATACACTTTGGATGAACTGCTTGCTATGGCAGAGGCAGATGTGGTAAAATATACGCAAAACGAAATTACGGAATAATCGGAAACAGGAAGGTTTTAATATGAGCGAGACAGAAAGCAAAAATTTTATTGAACAGATTATAGAGAAGGATCTGGCGGATGGATTTTACGATACCGTGCACACCCGTTTTCCTCCCGAACCCAACGGCTATCTTCATATTGGACATGCCAAGAGTATTCTTTTAAACTACGGGCTGGCGCAGAAGTACAACGGCAAGTTCAACATGCGATTTGACGATACCAACCCGACCAAGGAAAAGGAAGAGTTCGTAGACTCCATCAAAGCGGATGTGGAATGGCTGGGCGCCGACTGGGAAGACAGACTTTTCTTTGCATCCAACTATTTTGAACAGATGTACGAAGCGGCTGTAAAGCTGATAAAAAAAGGAAAAGCTTATGTATCCGACTTGTCTGCAGAGCAGATGAAGGAATACAGAGGCACACTGACCGAGCCCGGAAAGGAAGACCCGGCAGCAGGCAGAAGCATTGAGGAAAACCTGCAGTTATTTGAGGACATGCGCGCCGGCAAATTTGCAGACGGTGAAAAGGTACTCCGCGCCCGTATCGATATGGCTTCTCCCAACATGAACATGAGGGACCCGGTTATTTACCGTGTAGCCCATATGACCCACCACAATACCGGGGATAAATGGTGCATTTATCCCATGTACGATTTTGCACATCCCATTGAGGATGCCATTGAAGGCATTACCCATTCCATCTGTACCCTGGAGTTTGAAGACCACAGACCTCTGTACGACTGGGTGGTAAGAGAATTAGAATATCCGCATCCTCCCAAACAGATTGAGTTTGCAAAGTTGTATCTGAAAAATGTGGTGACCGGCAAGAGATACATCAAAAAATTAGTGGAGGAAGGCATCGTGGACGGCTGGGACGACCCCAGATTAGTTTCCATCGCTGCGCTGAGAAGACGCGGTTTTACCCCGGAATCCATTAAAATGTTCGTAGAGCTCTGCGGCGTTTCCAAAGCAAATTCCATTGCCGATTATGCGATGCTTGAATACTGCATCCGCGAGGACTTAAAGATGAAGCGTTCCCGTATGATGGCGGTCTTAAATCCTGTGAAGCTTGTGATCGACAACTATCCCGAAGGACAGACCGAGATGCTTACCGCTGCCAACAACTTGGAGAATGAGTCCTTAGGCAGCAGGGAAATCCCGTTCGGCAGAGAACTTTATATTGAAAGAGAAGATTTCATGGAGGAGCCTCCTAAGAAATATTTCCGACTGTTCCCCGGCAATGAAGTGCGTCTGATGAATGCTTACTTTGTCACCTGCACCGGTTGTGTGAAGGACGAAAACGGCAACGTAACGGAAGTGCACTGTACCTATGACCCCGCATCCAGAGGCGGCAACAGCCCGGACGGCAGAAAAGTAAAGGGTACCATTCACTGGGTTCCTGCAAAGGAAGCCGTAAAAGCAGAGGTCAGACTGTACGAAAACATCATTGACGAAGAAAAGGGCGTTTATAACGAGGATGGCAGCTTAAACTTAAATCCCAATTCCCTGACAATCTTAAAGGAATGTTATGCAGAGCCGGCACTTAAGGATGCAAAAGCCTATGAAAGCTTCCAGTTTGTCAGAAACGGGTTTTTCTGTGTGGACTGCAAGGATTCCAAAGAAGGAGCTTTGGTCTTTAACAGGATTGTATCCTTGAAGAGCTCATTCGTGTTACCAAAGAAGGAGGATTAATTATGGGTAATTTATTGTCTGGATTATCGGATTTGGGTCTTGGGGATCTGGAAGGTGTCAAATTATATGAGGACCCGAATAAGAATCAGGACAGTAATAAGGGGAAGAAAGCAGCAGCAATCGAAGAAAAAGATTTAATCTATGACAGAAATTACGACTGCCCGGTCTGCGGGGAAAAGATTACGGCAAAGACCATGAAGGCGGGAAAAGCAAGACTGATACGGACCGACAACGATTTGCGTTCTGTTTTCGAGGGCATCGATGCCTATAAATACGACGTGATATGCTGCCCGAAATGTGGCTATTCCGCGCTTATCCGCTTTTTCAAGCCCATGCCGGAAGGACAGGTGCGGCTTATCCGGGAAAAAATCTGCCAGCATATTAAACTGAAGCCTCACACGGGAGATACCTATACCTATGAGGAGGCTATGGAGCATTATAAGGTGGCGCTTGCCTGCTCTATCGTAAAACAGGCAAGAAACAGTGAAAAAGCCTATACCTGCTTAAAGGCGGCATGGGTGCTCCGCGGCTGGAGAGAAACCCTGGAAAGGGAACCCGGCACGGAAGAAAAGAGAGCCGAATTAAAGGCACAGGAAAGAGAATATCTGAAAAATGCCATGGAGGGATTTATTGCAGCGGAAGCAGCGGAAAGCTTTCCTATCTGCGGTATGGACGATACCACACTGGAATACCTGATTGCCAATCTGGCTTTCGGGCTCGGCAAGTATGACATCGCTTCCAAACTCATTTCCGAGATTCTGATAAGGCCCTATGCCAACTCCCGCATGAAGGAAAAGACGAGGGAATTGAAGGATGCCATTTTAGCAGAGCTTCGAAAAAATAAGGCATAAAATCTTTTTACCGGCATAACAGGCGGTACCGATAAATACAAACAGAAATAAAAAGGACGTATGAAAGAAAATTCATACGTCCTTTTTACGGTTCCGGTCAATAAACATGTAATCGGACCGGCTGATTATTCATTTTTCTCATCGTCTTCGTCGAAGAATTCTTCTACTTCATCGATTTTTTCGTCTGCTTTTTCGGTAACATCTCCTACTACGGAAGAAAGCTCTTCAAAGGGGGCATCTTCTTTTTCTGCAGGTGCTTCTGCCTTGGGAGCTTCAGCAGCGGCTTCCTTTTCTTCAGCGGGGGCATCAGCAGGTGCCTCCTCTTTTACGGGAGCTTCTTCTTTATCTTCTGCGGGAGCATTCTCATGATTGAGAGCTACGTAAGAACGACTATTGTCTTCCTCATCGGACTCATCTCCGAAATCGTCGTAGTCATCATCTTCTTCACCATTGTATTCGGGAGAAAATTTTTCCTTGTTCAGATAATAATAGATACCGGCTCCGGCAGCGGCAACAGCAGTTGCAAATAATAAAACTTTACCAAATTTTTTAGCCATGAGGGTACTCCTTTCTTTTTATTCTTTCATTCTTAATGGAGACAGGAACAATATTTGTCCTTCTTAATAAACATTTTAATACTATTTTATGGAAAAAGGAAGAGATTATGTATAAATTTTTTATAAATTGCTGTACTTCATCCCCTATTTACAGATAGGCTGATTATTTTCTCTTTAGAGGGATTTCATTTTTTTCTAATATTTTGGACACAGAATGAACACAATTCCTTTGTATAGTATTCTTACAGATAGTTGATGAACTCACTATCTCCCCCCCTCATAAGAAAAGCGGAAAGCCCGGTTCTCCCCGGGCTTTTTGCTTTTTAAATTTTACATGGAAATTGAAAAGAAAGAATGATACAATAGGGCAAGGAAAAGAAAAGGAGACAGGCAGACATGATAGGACTGATTGTAGCATATACGAAGAACCGCGTTATCGGAAGTGAAGGCAGAATTCCCTGGAGGATTAAGGGGGAACAGCGCCGTTTTAAGGAGCTTACCACAGGCAATGTGGTAATTATGGGCAGGAAATCCTATGAGGAAATCGGACATCCCCTTCCCAACCGTTATACGGTGGTGGTATCTTCCACGGCAGACTATGAAGCGGAAAACTGCATTACGGTAAATTCCCTGCCGGCAGCCATAAAGAAGGCGGAAGAGCTGTGCCCGGGCAAAAATATTTACATATCCGGCGGTGCGGGCATTTATAAGGAAGGAATTGCCCTGGCGGAGAAGCTTTTTGTGACGGAAATCGATGCGGAGATAGAGGGAGATACCTATTTTCCGGAATTTGATGTGTCAGCCTATGAAAGGACGGTAGAAGAAATAGTGGATGGAGAAATCCCCTATTCTTATGTGACATACAGCAAAAAGAAAACAAAGATTTTTATCGACGGCAGCGAGGGAACGACGGGACTCCGCATCAACGAACGTTTTGCGGGAAGAGACGATTTGGAAATTTTACAGATTGACCCGGCGCTCAGAAAGGATACGGAGGAAAGAAAGAAGCTGATTAACGCCTCCGATATTACCATTCTCTGCCTGCCGGATGCTGCGGCAAAAGAAGCGGTTTCCTTAGTGGAAAACGAAAACGTGCGCATTCTGGATGCATCCACCGCTCACCGTACGGAAGAAGGCTGGGCATACGGCTTTCCCGAACTGGCGCCGTCTTTCCGGGAAAAAATCAAAACCGGAAAAAGAGTGGCGGTGCCCGGCTGTTATGCCTCCGGCTTTATTGCCCTGATGTATCCGCTGGTAAAGGAGGGCATCCTTTCAGCCGATTACCCGGCATGTGCCTTTGCCATGTCCGGCTACAGCGGCGGCGGTAAAAAGATGATTGCGGAATACGAAGCGGAGGAACGTGCGGCGGAGCTTTCCGCACCCAGGGAATATGCCCTGAGCCAGCAGCATAAACATCTGAAAGAAATGAAGGCTGTTCCGGGACTTGATAGGGAGCCTCTGTTTTCTCCCATTGTCTGTGATTTCTACAGCGGCATGCTGGTTTCCCTCCCTATTCAGAAGGATTTTATGCAAAAAGCACTTACACCGGAAGAATTACAGGCGTTTTTTGCAGGATATTATGCAAATGAACCGTTTATCAAGGTCAATGCCTTCGGTGCCGAAGCGGAAAGCCGGGGATTTTTATCCGCCAATGTCAGAAGCGGCTGGGACGGCATGGAAATTTTTGTGACCGGCAATGAGGACAGAATGGTGGTCAGCTCCCGGTTTGACAATCTGGGAAAGGGTGCTTCCGGAGCTGCGGTACAGTGTCTGAATATCATGCTTGGCTGTGCAGAGGATAAGGGACTTGTTTTGTAAAACAAAAACAATCTTTTGTTGCCAAAGAAACCACATGTGGTTTATAATAGGGAAGACGTAGTTATGAAAACTACGAAATATGTTCAGGAGGATTTACGTGATATGTCAGATTTTATCTTGAGTTGTTGTTCCACGGCAGACATGCCCAAGTCTTTTTTTGAAGAAAGAAACGTAGCTTATGTTTGTTTCCACTTTAATATGGATGGAAAAGATTACCCGGATGATTTAGGGGAAAGCATGCCATTTCCTGAATTTTACAAAAGAATTGAAGAGGGAGCGCAGCCTACCACTTCACAGGTAAATGTGGATGAGTTTACAAATTTCTTTGAACCGTTTTTAAAAGAAGGAAAGGATATCCTGCACGTCAGCCTTTCCTCCGGTCTGTCCGGTTCCTTTAATTCCGCCAGCATCGCCGCAAGGGATCTGATGGAAAAATATCCGGAGAGAACCATCAAGGTAGTGGACTCCTTAGGGGCTTCTTCCGGTTTCGGTGTGCTGATGACGTATCTTGCGGACCTCAGGGACGAAGGAAAGAGCCTTACGGAAGTGTATGACTGGGCTGAAAAAAATAAACTCCGCGTGCATCACTGGTTCTTCTCCACCGACCTTACCAGCTACAAGAGGGGCGGCCGTATCAGCGCCACTTCCGCTATGGTAGGTACCCTGCTTGGTATTTGTCCGCTGCTAAACATGGATAAAGAGGGACATCTGATTCCCCGCAAGAAGATCCGTACTAAAAAGAAAGTCATTGAAGAACTGGTCAATATGATGAAAGAACATGTGGAAGACGGTCCGGATTACAAAGGCTATTGCTACATCAGCAATTCCGCCTGCGAAGAGGATGCCGAAAAGGTGCGTGATTTAGTAGAAGCTTACTGCCCGAACTTAAAAGGCAAGGTTCTTATTAACAGCATCGGTACGGTAATCGGTTCCCATACCGGTCCCGGCACGGTGGCACTGTTCTTCTTAGGTGATGAAAGAGTGGACTAAAGGATATTATGAATAAGAAAGAAATTGCAGAAATCAAAAAGCAGTTTACCCAGGAGCGGTGTGCCATCACCCGTATCTGCGGTTGTTATGTAGACGGAGAAAAAAATAAAAAAACCGAGCTGAAGGAAGCCTTCCTTTCCCTGCCGGAAGAAGAGATGTTTAAATATTTTGCCATTTTCCGCAAAGCCCTTTCCGGCACGGTGGGTAAAAATCTCCTCACTATGGAATTTCCCCTGGCATCGGAGGAAGCCGGGGGTACCCAGGACTTTCTGATGCAGCTCCGTGCCTCTTCCCTGAAGGATGAAAACCTGCTGGAAGAATTTTACGATAAAATCATAGAGAATTATTATTCTGTGGAGAATTATCTCATTTTGCTCATTCATGCCGTATACGATATTCCCGGCAAATCCTCGGACGGAGAGGAAATGTTCGATGCTTCCGACGAAGTGTATGACCATATTCTCTGCTGTATCTGTCCGGTTACGTTAAGCAAGCCGGGGCTTTCCTATGATGAGGAGAGCAACGCATTCCATACCCGTATCTGCGACAGGGTGGTAAACATGCCGGATATCGGTTTCCTGTTCCCCGCATTCCACGACAGAAGCACGGATGTTCACAGTCTGCTGTATTATGCGGCAAAGCCGGAAGAACTGCGGATGGAATTTGTAGAGCCGGTACTTGGCTGCAACCTGCCTCTTTCCGCAGGGGACCAGAAGGAAACCTTCCAGACCATCGTAGAGGAAACTCTTGGCGATGCCTGTGACTATGAGGTGGTTAAAAACATCCACGAAAAATTAAATGAGATGATTGAAGAAAAAAAGGATGAGCCGGACCCCGTGGTACTTGACCGGGCGGAAGTGAAAAGACTTCTGGAATACAGTGGCGTGGAGGAAGAAAAGCTCAGCTCCTTTGAAGAAAAGTACGAGGAAGCGGCGGGGACGGATACCTGCTTTGTGGCTTCCAATGTGGCAAATACCAGACAGTTTGAAATCAAAACCCCCGATGTGGTGGTAAAGGTAAGCCCCGACCGGATGGATCTGGTGGAAACAAAAGTAATCAACGGCAGGAAGTGTCTGGTCATCTCCTTAGACAACAGCGTGGAGGTAAACGGTATTACCGTACGTATGGGGCTTTCCGGGGAAGAGGAAGAAGAGGAATAGTTTATAAAAATTTTCTCTATGTTAAGAAATCTTAACGGCACGGAGGCATAAATCTGTTACAATAAAATAGACATGAAAACACGGGAACATTCCCACGATGAAGTACTGACAGGAGGAACTTGCTTGCATCAGAATGAATTACTGCGTGAGAAGGTTTACGAATCCGTAACCTCCGTGCTCCCTATTACGTTAATTGTACTTGTTTTAAGTATTTCCATAGCCCCGCTTACTCCGGGAACACTGACGTTGTTTTTGTTCGGCGCAGTGCTTCTGATAGTAGGCATGGGCTTTTTTACTTTGGGCGTGGATATGTCTATGATTCCCATGGGAGAAGGCATAGGTGTGGAGTTGTCCCGTACCAAGAAGGTCTGGCTTTCCATGGTAGTCTGTTTTATCTTAGGCGTTATCATTACCGTTGCAGAGCCGGATTTGCAGGTTCTGGCGGGGCAGGTTTCTGCCATTCCCAATCTGGTCCTGATATTAACGGTGGCTATGGGTGTGGGAATCTTTCTGGTGATTGCGAAGCTCCGCATCCTTTTTAAAATCCCGATTTCGTACATACTCCTTGGCTTTTATGCCCTCATTTTCATCCTGACCGTTTTGGCGCCGGCGGACTTTATTCCGGTATCCTTTGATTCCGGCGGTGTTACCACGGGACCTGTGACCGTTCCGTTTATCATGGCGCTCGGTATCGGTATGGCATCCGTCCGAAGCGACAAAAATTCCAACAGCGACAGCTTCGGTCTAACTGCCATCTGCAGCATCGGCCCCATTCTTTCGGTGCTCCTTTTAGGGATTTTTTACCGTCCCGAAGAAACATCCTATACATCGGTAAGTCTTCCGGAACTGACGGACACAAAGGCGGTAGCGGCTGAATTTGCCAGGGCATTTCCTGTCTATATGAAGGAAGTACTGATAGCCGTGCTTCCCATTATGGTTCTGTTTTTACTGTTCCAGCTTATTTTCCGGCGTTTCCATGCCAGAAAGATTGTGAAAATCTGTGCAGGATTTCTGTATAGTTATATCGGTCTGGTTTTGTTTCTGACAGGTGTCAATGTGGGATTTATGCCTGCCGGTCAGTACATCGGAGCGGCAGTGGCAGGCGGCAGCAAGCCGTATCTTTTAATTCCCATTGCCATGCTTATCGGTTACTTTATCGTAAGGGCGGAGCCTGCGGTACAGGTGCTCGCCCGACAGGTTGAGGATGTTACAAGCGGTTCCATTCCACAGAAGTCCATTTACAAAAGTCTGTCAGCAGGTGTGGCACTTTCGGCGGGCATCTCCATGGTGCGTATTCTGACGGGACTTCCCATTCTCTGGATTTTAATTCCGGGCTACCTGATTTCCCTGACACTTACCTTCTTTGTTCCACAGCTTTTTACCGGTATTGCTTTCGATGCCGGCGGTGTGGCAAGCGGTCCCATGACGACGACATTTCTTCTGCCCTTTGCCATGGGAGCCTGCGAAGCCTTCGGTGGAAATATTCTGACGGATGCTTTCGGCATTGTAGCGCTGGTTGCCATGACGCCGCTTCTTACCATTCAGCTTTTAGGTCTTGCGGACAATATCCGGAAACGCATCCGGAAGCGGAAGCTTATGCTGGAACTGAGGGAAGTGGAGGACAGTATTCTTTACTTTGATTAAGAAAGGTTGGGTACATACATGGCAGAAAAAAACAGCATACAGGCGGTTTTAACCATTGCGGAACGCGGCAGGGGAAAGCATCTCGCAAAGTGGTATACTGAGCAGGGCGTCTATTTCGGCTTTCAGTGCAGGGGGCAGGGAACGGCTTCCTCCGAGCTTCTGGATGTGCTGGGCGTAGGCTCTCCCGAAAAGGATATTTTGATTTCTCTGACGGGTGCGGCCTTGGCGGGAAGGCTGCTTGAAAAAATAGAAGAAACGGATATGCGGAAATGGGGAAGCGGCATCGTGTGCTCCGTTCCGGTCACCGGATTAAACAGCACCATTGCTACCATATTCTTACATGAACAGGACGGCAGAACGGGAGGAAACAACATGGACGAACACAAGGAAAACAGTCTTATTTTAATAGCGGTCAACCAGGGCCATACCGACGATGTTATGGATACGGCAAGAGAAGCCGGCGCCAGAGGCGGCACCATTATCCGCGCCAGATGGGCGGGAGCAGAGGATGACGGGCAGTTCTATGGCATTTCCCTGCAGTCCGAAAAGGAGATTATTGCCATAGTGGCGCCAAGAGAACAACGGAATGCCATCATGGAAGTAGTAAACAAGAAGCACGGTCTCAAAACGGAAGCCGGCGCCGTTATCTGCTCCCTTGGAATTGACAGGATGGTGAAGCTGGCGTAGATTTTACACGCAGCGTATGGATGTGCGGCATGGGATGCGCGAAGCGGGCGGCCGATTACTTGCATCGTACGGGCAGATATGCTATAATATCCTAAATTGTGCGAAAGGAACCAATTATCATGGAAGACGCAGACAGTGACGCGGATACCGATACTTATTTTTTTAATGGATTTATGATTTTGGCAGGGCAGACAGAATTGCACTGTTTATATGAAAAATGGAAACTGTAAGGTGTAGCTGGTAGTGTTTATATTTACCGGTTATGCCTTTTTGTGTTTATTTTTAAGAGAATGGAGATTATATTTTGAAAACGATAGTATTGCAGCTTTTATTACAGATACTGCTGATTTTACTGAATGCCTTTTTTGCGGGAACGGAGATGGCGGTAGTTTCCTTAAATACGGCGAAGCTACATAAACTGGAAGAGGAAGGAAACCCGCATGCCGTAAAACTTCTGAAGCTGGTGGCGGATCCGTCCGGATTTCTATCCACCATACAGATTGGAATTACCCTGGCCGGATATCTGGGCAGTGCACTGGCATCTGAAAATTTTGCCGGTTACTTTGTACACTGGATTTACTACGATCTGCATTTTACCCTGTGGCCGGAAAATGTGCTGACAGGCATTGCCATTGTGCTGATTACCATGATACTGGCTTTTTTTACTTTGATTTTCGGGGAACTGGTGCCGAAAAGAATTGCCATGCAGAAGTCCTTTGAGTGGTCAAAGGCTGCTTACGGCGTGGTTTCGGGCATTGCTTTCCTAATGCGCCCGGTGATTGCGCTTCTTTCCTTATCTACCAACCTGGTGCTTCGGCTGCTGCACTGCAAGGTGGAGGGCAACGATGAAAATGTGACAGAGGATGAAATCCGCATGCTGGTGGATATCGGGGAAGAAAAGGGAAGTATTGATGAGAACGAAAAGGAATGGATTCAGAATGTATTTGATTTCGATGATCTGAGTGTGCGCAGAGTGATGACTCCGAGAGCGGATGTGATTGCAGTTTCCAGGGATGCGGATAAAGAAGAAATTATGCACCTGATAGAAGAAAACGGTCTGTCCCGCTATCCGGTTTACGGAGAGGATCTGGATGATATCGTCGGTATCCTGTATGCCCGGGATTTTTTACTGGCACTGGGCAGGGGCGAACAGCCGCAGGTGGAGAATACAATGCGTTCCGCTTATTTTGTGCCGGAAAGCATCCATGCGGATAAACTGTTTTCCGACATGCAGAAAAAGAAAATCCATATTGCCGTCATTGTGGACGAATACGGCGCCATGGAGGGTATTGTTACCATGGAAGACCTGGTGGAAGAAATTGTGGGTAACATTTATGATGAGTTTGACAAGGAAGAAGAACCTTCCATTGAAAAGATAGGCGATAACCTCTGGTGCGTACCAGGCAGCACTAATCTGGATGAGCTTTCGGAAGAACTGGATTTGCCGGAGGAACTGCCGGAAGAAGGATATGATACCATTGCGGGGCTGGTTATCAATTTGCTGGAAGCTATTCCGGAGGATGGCGAGAAGATTGACGTGGAGGGCTATGGTCTGCATATCCATGTAGAGGACATTAAAGACAGGCGTATCGAAAAGGCATATGTGAGCAAACTGGATGCGACGGCTTAAATCCAGCCGCCGTCCAGCGAAATAATCTGTCCTGTCATATAGGAAGGGGAATTTACTACCTGCCAGACAAGGTGAGCCACTTCTTCGGGAGTGCCCATTCTGTCGGCAGGTATTTCTTCTATTATAGAAGAAATGTCTTCTTCCGATAATACATGGTTCATGGCGGTATCAATCATACCGGGAGCAATGGCATTGACCTGGATGTTGCTGGGCGCAAGCTCCTTTGCCAGTGCCTTTGTCAGAGCATTGATTCCGCCTTTTGAAACGGAATAGGCAACCTCCATGGAGGCACCCACATTTCCCCAGACGGAGGATATGTTTATAATTTTTCCCCATTTTTCATGCACCATATGGGGGATGGCAAGTTTGCTGGTATAAAAGGCGGCATTCAAATTGGTATTTAATACCGTGTGCCAGTCGGCAATACTCATATCGGACAACAGGCCAAAATAAGAGATGCCGGCATTGTTTATAAGGATATCCGGCGCCGGTATTTGGGCAAACATTTTTTCCACGGAGGCAAAATCGCCCATATCGCAGACGTAAGAACGGCAGGCAACGGAAAAATTGTTTTCTATTTCTTCCTGCAGTTTTTGCAGCGCTTCCCTGTCGTGGAAACCGGTAATGGTGAGGGACATCCCCTCCTTGGCAAACTTTCTGGCAATGGCAGCCCCGATTCCGCGGGACGCACCGGTGATAAGCACTTGTTTCATGGCAAAACATCCTTTTCTTTTCTTTTGCATATCATAACACATTGCGGGGAAAGATACAAAAGTATTACGCTGTACAGTAAATAAATGGTTGTTATATGATATGAAGGACAGTTGTAAAAACATAAAGTCTATGCTACACTTAGTCCATACAGAAAGCAGGGAGCTTATATAGGAAGACTGAAAAAAATACAGAATGGAGCAACGGAAAATGTACGATTTAATTATTATCGGTTCCGGTCCGGCGGGGCTGGGAGCGGCGGTATACGGAAAGCGGGCGGGAATGTCCACATTGGTGATTGAAAAAAATCCCATGAGCGGAGGACAGGTCCTGACCACGTATGAAGTGGATAATTACCTGGGACTACCGGGTATAAACGGCTTTGATCTGGGAACGAAATTCCGGGAGCATGCGGATAAAATGGGCGCCGAGTTTGCGGAAGCCGAAGTAGAAAAAATTGAAGATGGCAGAAACTGCAAAACGGTGCACACTACCACGGGAGATTACGAAGGCAGAACCCTGATTCTGGCAATGGGAGCGCATCACGCCAAACTCGGCGTACCGGGAGAAGAAGAACTGCAGGGAATGGGCGTTTCCTACTGCGCTACCTGCGACGGGGCATTTTTCAAGAACCGGACGGTGGCAGTAGTGGGCGGCGGAGACGTGGCGCTGGAAGATGCTGTTTTTCTTGCCAGAGCCTGTAAAAAAGTCTATCTCATTCACCGCAGGGATACGTTCCGGGCGGCGGGTGTGCTGCAGGAGACGGTAAAAAATCTGTCTAATGTGGAAATCCTGTATAATACTACCGTACAGGAAATCTGCGGAGAAGACATGGTGGAAAATCTCATTATACACCGGGACGGACAGCGGGAAGAACTGGCGGTAAACGGCATTTTCATCGCTGTGGGCATTCATCCCGATACAGAAATATGTAAACAACTTGTGAACTGTAACGAGGCGGGCTATGTACTGGCAGGCGAGGATACCCTTACCGACAAGCCGGGGATTTTTGCAGCCGGAGATATACGGAAAAAGCCGCTCCGGCAGATTATCACGGCGGTAGCGGACGGGGCCAATGCCGCCAGTGCCGCAGCTGCATATTTAGCCGAAACTATGTTGACAAATTAAAAAATCTGTGATATATTTTTTAACAGATTTAACAAATTTGTAACAAATGTTTCGGAGGATGAATGGATGCGGAAAAGCAGTAGACTTACAGTCGGCTTACTGGCAGCCGTTATGGCTGCTTCCTTATATTCAGTAGATGCAAATGCTTCTGCCAATGTAACCACGGTACTGCCCAACGGCGGTGTGAACCTGTCCCTGGCAAAAGCGGCACCTCTGGAAAGTATTCAGACAGAAAAAGTCAGCGCAACCAGTAAAATAGAAGCATCGGTCAGTCTTGAGGATATGGTGGATGTTCTGAATGAAAGTCTTCAGGATGCGGACAAGGATGAAGAAGAGGAACTTTTCAAGAACCTCGTTATAGCACAGGTAAATGCCTATGTCAATGTCAGAAGCCTTCCCAGTGAAGAGGGCGAAATTGTCGGAAAGCTTTACGATGATTCCGTCGGCACCTTTATCGAAGAGGACAACGGCTGGTACAAGATTAATTCCGGCAGTGTAACCGGTTATGTAAAGGCAGAGTATTGTGTGACCGGCGAGGATGCGGTAGAGCTTGCCAGGAAGGTAGGAACCAGACTGGCAACCGTAACCACCACCACACTTTACGTCAGAATGGAGCCCACCACCGATTCCAAGGTATTATCCATGGTACCCGAAGGAGATGACTTCCTGGTAATGGATGAAACAGATGACTGGGCAAAGATTAACGTAGAAGAAGGCGACGGCTGGGTTTCCAAGGATTATCTGGAAATTCACACCGAATTTGTAGAGGCGGAGTCCAAGGAAGAAGAACAGGCACGTCTGGCAAAGGAAGAGGAAGAGAGAAAGAAAGCACGCGAAGCTGCCAAGAAGAGTCAGGCAGGAAAGCAGACATCTTCCCAGACTACACAGACTCAGACCACAACCTATGCAGTAGGCGAAGGCAGTGAATTAGGAAAATCCGTTGCAGAGTATGCATTGCAGTTTGTCGGCAATCCGTATGTATATGGCGGAACCAGTCTGACAAACGGTACGGACTGCTCCGGTTTCGTTATGAGTGTATACGCCAACTTTGGTGTCAGCCTTCCCCACAGCTCCAAGTCCGACAGATCACAGGGTGCTGCGGTTGACGGACTTGCCAATGCGCAGCCCGGAGATTTGGTTTGCTATTCCGGTCATGTGGCGCTGTATATCGGAAACGGACAGATTGTGCATGCGTCTAACGCTAAGACAGGTATCATTGTTTCCAATGCAGATTATAAGAAGGTACTGGCAGTCAGAAGAATTTTCTAATTCAAACAAAAATAAAACAGAAAAACAAAACTGTGTCATGGACAACATCCGGGCACAGTTTTTTTATTCCATTCTTACTTTATAACTATGCGCAATTTTGAACTGTTGTGCGACAATAATAAGTGACCGCAAACAGAAGGAGGAGCGTCCCATTGTGCAAGATGTACAAAGCCGAATGTATGCAAGAGGAAAAGAAGAAAAAAATAAAATTTTCATCGCGCAACTTATCCACCGGAAAAAGAGCCGGAAATGAGATAAAAGCTACTTATACACGGAGTTATCCACACTGTCCACAGGAAAAGAAAGGAAAAAAACAACATCCGATATGTTTCCGATGCAGAACGGATGTTTTGTAAAGAATACCTAAAAAAGAAAAAACGTCGAAAAAAGTCGAAATAAGTATTGACATTAAGAATGTCAAAAATATAGAAAAAATAAAGTAAATTATTGCAAAAATACAGGAAGATATGGTATAATGCTTATACAATAATAAACCGGAAGGGATGAGGTATATGAAATTTATTATAGTAGGCAGAAACATTGAGGTGACTCCCGGACTGAAAACGGCAGTGGAAGACAAAATCGGAAAACTGGAAAAGTATTTCACTCCCGAAACAGAAGTACATGTAACACTCAGCGTGGAAAAAGACAGACAGAAAATTGAAGTAACGATACCGGTGAAAGGCAGTATCATCCGTTCTGAACAGGTAAGCAACGACATGTATGTTTCCATTGACCTGGTGGAAGAAATCATTGAAAGACAGTTAAAGAAATATAAAACCAAATTAGTGGACAGGCAGAAAGATGCAACATCCTTCAGCCAGTTGTTTGTAGAAAACAACTATATGGATGATGAAGAAATTAAAATTGTCCGTACCAAGAAGTTTGATATCAAGCCCATGTATCCTGAGGATGCCTGCATCCAGATGGAGCTTTTGGGACACAGCTTCTTCGTATTCCACAATGCGGAAACCGGTCAGGTAAACGTAGTATACAAGCGTAAAGGCGATACCTACGGACTCATTGAGCCGGAAGATTAAGCACGGGACAGACCGGCAGATTGTAAACAAACTAAATAATGTATAAAGGGAAAAGGCAGATACCGCAAGGTGTCTGCCTTTTATATTGCGGGAAAGCAAGGCATATTTAGCGGAGCTTACGACATATACATGCATAGAAAATTGTGTGTGGGGGTGGCATATGGTGGAAAAAAAGAAACGGAAAATCCGTATTTTACAGTTTGCCGTAGCAGCGGAGTTAGTACTGTGCCTGATTGCACTGGCGGGAATATGGACGAGCAGGGAGAATACGGGACAGCAGAACCGGAAGGCAGAGGCGGTCAGTGACGGCTGTATCAAATGGGTGGATTTTGATGTGAGTTATACGGCACTCTGTGAAGCCTACCGCACGGATGTGGAAAGCTATGGACAGGACGTGCATTTCGACTGGGTGGAGCTGCTTGCCTATCTCGGGACCGGATACGGCGGGGAATTTGACTCCCACGAGAAAAACATAAAGAAAGATATCGCAAAAGTTACGGAAAAACTCACGGCGGAAAAAGGGCTTACCATGAAAGAACTGATGAAGGACAACAAATATTATTCTTATTATGAAGAAGCTTACCGCACGGTTCTGGGCGGCATGGTGGGAGAATTTGAAAGAGAGGTCAGGGCGGAGGACGGAAGCAGCACCTGGGAAAAGGTATACGGACTGAAAGCCTATTCCCCCATTGCAAAAGGCTTTGAATACAGCCATTATGACGATTTCGGAGCGGGAAGAAGCTACGGCTATAAAAGACAGCATCTGGGGCACGACATGATGGGACAGGTGGGTACACCGATTATCGCCGTGGAGTCCGGCTATGTGGAGGCAATCGGCTGGAACCGGTACGGAGGCTGGCGCATCGGCATCCGCAGCTTTGATAAAAAACGCTATTACTATTATGCCCATCTGCGACAGAACTACCCCTATGCGGAAGAATTAAAGGAAGGCAGCGTGGTGACGGCGGGAGATGTCATCGGCTATATGGGGCATACCGGTTACAGCACCACGGAAAACACCAACAACATCAAAGTGACCCACCTGCACTGGGGGATGGAACTTGTATTTGATGAGTCCCAGAAAGAGAGCGACCATGAAATCTGGATAAATGTCTATCCGCTTACCATGTTCCTAAGCAGACACCAGAGCGAGGCCGTAAAAGTGGAAGGAACGAAGGAGTGGAAACGGGTTTCGGACATCCGCGACCCGGCGGTAACGCTCTACCTGCAAAAAGAAAAGATTTCCCGGTGAGTTTTTTTGTTTTTCCATTGCAAAACCTAAAATGCTATGATAAAATGAGACTTGACAGAAATGATAAAAAAATAACAATCTATAAAATGAAAGATTTTGGAGGAGAAAAGCAATGGCAAGAAAAGTAGTTTTAGCTGGAGCATGCCGTACAGCAATCGGTACCATGGGTGGTTCTTTAAGCACCACACCCGCACCTGAATTAGGCGCAATCGTTATTAAGGAAGCATTAAACAGAGCCGGAGTAAAGCCGGAAGATGTTGACCAGGTTTACATGGGATGTGTAATCCAGGCAGGTCTGGGTCAGAACGTAGCACGTCAGGCATCCATCAAAGCAGGTCTTCCCATCGAAGTACCCGCAGTTACCATGAACGTTGTCTGCGGTTCCGGTCTGAACTGTGTAAACCAGGCAGCACAGATGATTATGGCAGGAGATGCTGATGTAGTAGTAGCAGGTGGTATGGAAAACATGTCCATGGCTCCTTATGCTGTTCCCCAGGCTCGTTTCGGTTACCGTATGAACAACGGTACTTTAGTAGATACCATGGTAAACGATGCACTTTGGGATGCATTCAACAATTACCATATGATTACCACCGCAGACAATATCTGCAGAGAGTGGGGACTTACCAGAGAAGAACTGGATGAGTTCGCATTAAAGAGCCAGCAGAAGGCAGAAGCTGCCCAGAACAGTGGCGCATTTGAAAAAGAAATTGTTCCCGTTATGGTTAAGAAGAAAAAAGAAATGGTAGAGTTCAAGGTAGATGAAGGACCTCGTCACGGCTCTACTATCGAAGCTCTTGCAAAACTCCGTACCATCAACAAAGACGGATTCGTTACCGCAGGTAATGCTTCCGGTATTAACGACGGCGCAGCAGCAATCGTTGTTATGAGCGAAGAAAAAGCAAAAGAATTAGGCGTTAAGCCCATGGCTACTTTCGTAGCAGGCGCACTTGCAGGCGTAAGACCCGAAGTAATGGGTATCGGTCCCGTAGCTTCCACCAAGAAGGTAATGGCTAAGACCGGTATGAAGATTGAAGACTTCGACATCATTGAAGCAAACGAAGCATTCGCAGCACAGTCCGTAGCTGTAGGCAAGGACCTCGGTATTGATGTGGACAAGCAGCTCAACCCGAACGGCGGTGCTATCGCACTCGGCCATCCCGTTGGTGCTTCCGGTGCCCGTATCCTTGTTACCCTGCTTCATGAGATGCAGGCAAAGGGCGCTAAGACAGGTCTTGCTACCCTGTGTATCGGCGGTGGTATGGGATGCTCTACCATTGTTAAAATTGAAGACTAATTAAGAAACAAAAAGGCATTCCGAAGCGGGGCTATCCTGCTTCGGAGTATCTGTTTTGACAGTTACAAAGAGGAGACAATCATGGATTATATTTTATATGAACAGAAAGGCCAGACCGGTATTATCACCATCAACCGCGAAAAGGCATTAAATGCTCTGAATTCCCAGGTACTCGACGAATTAAACACAACTCTGGACGCCGTAAATCTTGACGAAGTAAGATGCTTGATCTTAACCGGCGCAGGCACCAAATCCTTCGTAGCAGGTGCAGATATCGGAGAAATGAGCACCCTGACCAAGGCAGAAGGCGAAGCCTTCGGTAAGAAGGGCAACGACGTATTCCGTAAAATCGAAACCTTCCCCATTCCCGTTATTGCAGCTGTAAACGGCTTTGCATTAGGCGGCGGATGCGAGATTTCCATGAGCTGTGACATCAGAATCTGTTCCGACAACGCAGTATTCGGACAGCCCGAAGCAGGTCTCGGCATTACCCCCGGTTTCGGCGGTACCCAGAGACTGGCAAGACTTGTCGGCGCAGGCATGGCTAAACAGATGATTTACACAGCAAGAAACATCAAGGCTGACGAAGCATACAGAATCGGCCTGGTAAATGCTGTTTACACCCAGGAAGAGCTTCTTCCCGCAGCAGAAAAAATGGCAGCGGGCATTGCAAAAAATGCACCTATCGCTGTCCGCAACTGCAAAAAGGCAATCAATGAAGGCTTAGACCTTGACATGGATGCGGCAGTAGCACTGGAAGAGAAGCTGTTCGGTGACTGCTTCGAATCCGAAGACCAGAAGTACGGCATGGCATTCTTCCTTGACAAAAACAAGGAAAAGGTAAAAGAGCCGTTCAAAAACCGTTAAGGAAAAACAATTCACATACAAGGAGGAACTACAATGAAAGTAGGTATTATTGGCGCAGGTACCATGGGTGCCGGAATTGCACAGGCATTTGCAATGACAGATGGTTATGAAGTATGTCTTTGCGACATCAAGCAGGAATTTGCTGATGGAGGAAAGGGCAGAATTTTAAAGAATCTGAACTTCCTCGTAGGCAAGGAGAAAATCACACAGGAGAAGGCAGATGCTATCGCTGCCAAAATTACAACAGGCTTAAAGGACATCTGCACAGACTGCGATTTAGTTATCGAAGTTGCTCCCGAAAATATGCAGATTAAGAAGACCACATTCAAGGAACTGGAAGCTATTGTAAAGCCCGACTGCATTTTTGCAACCAACACCTCTTCCCTTTCCATTACCGAAATCGGTGCAGGTCTTGACAGACCCATGATCGGTATGCACTTCTTCAATCCTGCAGACAGAATGAAGCTGGTAGAAGTTATTGCCGGTGAAAACACTCCTGTAGAATTAGTAGAAAAGATTAAAGCAATCGCAACCGAAATCGGCAAGACTCCCGTAGAAGTTAAGGAAGCTCCCGGATTCGTTGTAAACAGAATTTTAATCCCTATGATTAACGAAGCAATCGGCATCTATGCAGACGGTATCGCAAGCGTAGCTGACATCGATGAAGCTATGAAGCTTGGCGCATCCCATCCCATGGGACCTCTTGCATTAGGCGACTTAGTAGGTCTGGATATCGTGCTTGCCATCATGGAAGTACTGCAGAATGAAACCGGAGATCCCAAGTATCGTCCTCATCCCCTTCTTCGTAAGATGGTTCGTGCAGGCAAACTTGGAAAGAAGACCGGCAAGGGCTTCTATGACTATGCAAAATAAGCAGCTTTCCGCAGCGTGAAGTGCTTATGATTAAAGAATAGATTGTATGGAGGAAAAGTAATCATGGATTTTACTTTGAAAAAAGAACATGAAATGGCGCGTTCTCTTTTTAAAGAGTTCGCAGAAAAAGAAGTAAAGCCTCTTGCACAGGAGGTTGATGAAACTGAAGTATTCCCTCGCGGAACAGTTGAAAAAATGGCAAAGAACGGTTTCCTCGGAATTCCCGTTCCCGAACAGTACGGCGGACAGGGAGCAGACGCTCTTACCTATGTACTTTGCGTAGAAGAGCTCTCTAAGGTATGCGGTACCACAGGTGTTATCGTTTCCGCACATACCTCTCTTTGCTGCGACCCCATCCTGACCTTCGGTACCGAAGAACAGAAGCAGAAATACTTAGTTCCCCTTGCAAAGGGCGAAAAGTTAGGCGCATTCGGTCTTACCGAGCCCGGCGCAGGTACTGATGCACAGGGTCAGCAGACCAAGGCTGTACTTGACGGTGACGAATATGTATTAAACGGCTCCAAGATTTTCATTACCAACGGTAAAGAAGCAGACGTATATGTAATCTTTGCTGTTACCGGTACTATTACAAAGGGAACCAAGACCTTAAAGGAAATCTCCGCATTCATCGTAGAAAAAGGAACTCCCGGATTTACCTTCGGTACTAAGGAAAAGAAGATGGGTATCCGCGGTTCATCCACATACGAACTGATTTTCACAGACTGCAGAATTCCCAAGGAAAACATGCTGGGCAAGCAGGGACAGGGCTTTAAGATTGCAATGCATACTCTGGACGGCGGCCGTATCGGTATCGCTGCTCAGGCACTTGGTATTGCAGAAGGCGCTCTTGACAGAACCATTGCTTACACCAAGGAAAGAAAGCAGTTCGGACGTTCCATTTCCGCTTTCCAGAACACCCAGTTCCAGTTAGCAGATATGGCTACCAAGGTAGAAGCTGCTAAGATGCTTGTTTACAAAGCAGCAATGAAGAAGGCAGAATTTGCAACCAATCCTAAGGTAAGCTACTCCGTAGAAGCAGCTATGGCTAAGTTATATGCTGCAGAAGTTGCTATGGAAGTTACTACCAAGGCTGTTCAGCTTCACGGCGGTTACGGCTACACCAGAGAATACGATGTAGAGCGTATGATGCGTGATGCTAAGATTACCGAGATTTATGAAGGTACCAGCGAAGTTCAGAGAATGGTTATCTCTGGTGCCCTGCTTAAATAAAAATGGATAAGGAGTGAAATACAATGAAAATCGTTGTTTGTGTAAAACAGGTACCTGATACCAAGGGCGGCGTTAAGTTCAATCCCGACGGAACACTGGACAGAGGTGCCATGCTGACAATCATGAACCCTGATGACAAAGCAGGTCTGGAAGCAGCATTAAGATTAAAAGATAAATACGGCGCAGAAGTTACTGTTATCACCATGGGTCTTCCCAAGGCTGAAGATGTACTTCGCGAAGCAATCGCTATGGGTGCAGATAAGGGTATCCTTGTTACCGACCGTGTACTCGGCGGTGCTGATACCTGGGCTACCAGCCAGACACTGGCAGGCGCCATCCGCAACTTAGACTATGATTTAATTATCACAGGACGTCAGGCAATCGACGGCGATACCGCTCAGGTAGGTCCTCAGATTTCCGAACACTTAAACATTCCTGTTATCTCCTATGCTCAGAAAATCGACGTAGAAGGCGACAGTGTTATCGTAGAGCGTCAGTTCGATGACAGATATCATGTACTGAAAGCTAAGATGCCTTGTCTGATTACTGCACTTGCAGAATTAAACGAGCCCCGTTACATGACTCCGGGCGGAATCTTCAAGGCTTGCAAAGCTGACATCACCGTATGGGGCAGAGCAAACTTAGTTGACGTGGAAGACTCCAACCTTGGTCTGAACGGTTCTCCTACCAAGATTGCAAAGGCTTCTGATAAGGTAAGAAAGGGTGCCGGCGAAAAGGTTACTCTGGATCCTACAGAATCTGTAGAGTATATCATGAACAAGTTAAAAGAAAAACATGTTATCTAACAGGAAGAGGTGTGGACAATGAATTTAGAAGAATATAAAGGCGTATATGTCTTTGCTCAGCAGGTTGACAACGAAATCAACAACATCGCTTTTGAACTGATCGGAAAGGGCAAAGATCTTGCAAATGCTTTAGGTACAGATGTAACTGCAGTACTTGTCGGCAGCAACGTAAAGAACCTTGCAGATGAACTTGGCGAGTACGGCGCAGACAGAGTTATCGTAGTAGACGATCCCGAATTAAAAGAATACAGAACAGAGCCTTATGCACATGCACTGGCATCCGTTATCAAGAAGTACAAACCCGATGTATTCCTTGTAGGTGCAACCGCAATCGGTCGTGACTTAGGTCCCCGCGTATCCGCAAGAATTCATACAGGTCTGACAGCAGACTGTACACAGCTTGAAATCGGTGATTTCCCTATCAATCCGATTCCCGGCAAGGAACAGCTTCACAATCAGCTCCTTATGACCCGTCCTGCATTTGGTGGTAACACCATCGCAACCATCGCATGTCCGGAATTCCGTCCCCAGATGGCAACCGTACGTCCCGGTGTTATGCAGAAGCTTCCCAAGGAAGCAGGCAGAAAGGCTGTTATCGAAGAGTTCAATCCCGGATTTACTCCCGACAACAAGTATGTAGAGATTCTTAAAGTTGTTAAGGCTGTAAACGACGTAGCAGATATCATGGATGCTAAAATCTTAGTTTCCGGCGGACGTGGTGTTGGCAGTGCAGAGAACTTCAAGCTCTTAGACGACCTTGCAGAAGCAATCGGCGGTACCGTAAGCTGCTCCCGTGCAGTTGTAGATGCCGGCTGGAAGTCCAAAGACCTTCAGGTTGGACAGACCGGTAAGACCGTTCGTCCCAACGTATACTTCGCAATCGGTATTTCCGGTGCTATCCAGCACTTAGCCGGTATGGAAGAATCCGACCTCATCATTGCCATCAACAAAGATGAGACTGCTCCTATCTTTGACGTAGCGGACTACGGTATCGTAGGTGACTTAAACAAGATTGTTCCCATGCTGACCGAAAAGATTAAAGAAGCAAACGCTGCAAAGGTTCAGTAATAACCAAATAACGAATTCTTAAGAGACTCCGGAGTATAAGCTCCGGGGTCTTTTTTGATTTTTCTTGTGAGAAAAGCAAACCTCTGTTATAATGCGGTAAAAGGCACCCGTTTACCGACGGTGCAAAAGTCTTGCAGACGGTAATGAAAAGTCTTTGCCGGCGGAAAGAAGCATGTGTATGAATTGTGTACGGGTAGAGGGACTGCAAAGTGCATACGGAAGAAAAAAGATACTGCAGGGCATTACCTTTGAAGCCCATGCAGGAGAATGTATTGGAATAGTAGGCAGGAACGGCTGCGGTAAAAGCACACTCTTAAATATTCTGGCGGGCATTTATAAACCGGCTGCGGGAAGTCTCTTTTTTGATGAAAAACCCGGTACACCCGAAAATATCCGTAAATTTACAGCTTATGTTCCCCAAAATAGCAATCTGTACGAAGAACTTTCCGTGTGGGATAACCTGCTGTTCTGGTATCCGGACAAAAGGAGTCTGCAAAACGCATTGAAGGAAGGTATCCTGCAAAGTCTGGGAATTGAGGAATTTCTGCATAAACGGGTGAGCCATTTGTCAGGCGGCATGAAGAAAAAAGTCAGCATTGCCTGTGCTATGGCACAAAACGCGCCGGTGTTGCTGCTGGATGAACCCGGAACCGCACTGGATATGGCATCCAAGCGGGAATTGCGGGCTTATTTAAGAAAGTACAAATTACAGGGAGGCTGTATCATTCTGGCAACCCACGAAGAAGCGGATTTGGAATTGTGTGATAAAATTTATTCCATCCGCAATGGGAAAATGGGACAGGAAGCAAGGAAAAGAGAAAACCGGCAGGAGCCGGAAGAGGGAGGAAACTATGGATTTTGAAAATCAGAACATGGAAACGAAAAAGAGCGGCAAGGGGGGCATCATCGGTATCTGTGTTGCCGCCGTCATCGTTCTTCTGGCAGTAGCCGCCGCTTTGGTATATACGTTTGTATACAATACCCCGCAACGGAAACTGACCAAAGCCTTTGAAAAACTGGGCAGGGAATTTGCCGGCAGCGAAAGCAGCTTTTTAGAGGAACTGAAGATAGAGGATATTCTGGCAAATGCCCGGAAAATCCTACCGGCATGGAAGGCTCCGCCAATATTACTGTTCCGCATCTGGAGGAAAACAGTATGTTTGATACAGTGGGCATTGATTTTACATCCCACGTAAACAGACCGGAACAGAAAAGTGAAACAACGTTTACGCTCAGCGTGGCAAATGTGGATTTTCTGGAGTTGCAGACGGCACTCATTGGGGATAATCTGTACATGGCGTTGCCGGGACTTTTGTCCGATACCTATGAAATGAACCTGAAAACCATCGGTAAGGACTACCAGGGGTCCGTATGGGAAAGCTTACTGGGCGCGGACTTAGACGAAGATTTCAGTATTGATGTATATAATGACAAGGAAGAGGACAATGCTTCCGCAGAGGAAACTCTCGCAAGGGGAACACAGTTTGCAAAGGAAATGCTGGCGGTTATCGACCGGCATAAGGAGGCTCTGCGCAAGGCATCCGTTTATAAGCAGCAAAAAGGCTATATTACCGTTACCGTCGATAAGGACGCCCTCAATGATTTTATGAAAGACCTGGGCAGGGCTGTTACAGACAGTGAAGCCTTAAATGCTGCCATAGATGAATACATTGACAGTCAGTATGCAGCTATCAGCTATCTGCAGGTTTCCGAAGAAGAACTGCAGGAGATGAAGGATGATGCCAAGGAAGAGATAACCGATGTCATAGCAGAAGTCTTTGACATCAGTCTGAAAGAGGACGCGGTCATTCGTTTCAGTATCGACAAGAGCGGAAAACTCACCGGCATAGAAACGGAAGAGGATATCCTTCTTGACAATGCAGGCGTTTCCGGCATTGGCTTTGCGTTAAACTTTAACGGAGAGAAAAATTCCACGGAGGATATTACCGGAAAGTGGAATGTGGAAATGACCACGGGAGAAACCACGGAGTGTGAACTCCATTATACGGCGGAGAGAACCAAAGAAGAGGATGTCATTACCTACACACTTCATGCAGACTTCACAGATGCGGACGGAGAGAAAAGCTCCGGAGATTTTGCCTTTCACAGCACCTTTGCCAAGGCGGACAAAGAGTTTTCTGTTTCAGTAAAAATAGGTGATGGCTCCGAAAATCTGTCCTTAGACATAGACGGCGCTTTTACCGATTATAAGGCGGGTGAAAGCTTTGAAATCACATTCGGAAATATCCTTCTTGAAGAAGACGGCAAGACGGTATTTAAGGCAACCGGTTCTTATAAGATTGCACCCTATGACGGAGAAATCAATACTCCGGAGGGGGCGGTCAATGTATTTGAAATGTCTCAGATGGATATTTATTCTCTGATTCTGGAACTGGAACAAAACTTAAGTTCCCTGACAAGTCTTGCCAAATAGGAAAATAAAATGGGACGTTTTACTAAATTTTTGCAAACAGAATACAAACGGGCAGCGGTAAGGCTGCCCGGTATTTTGCTGAAAGCGGCGATACCGGTATGCATAGCGGGTATGGCTGTTTTTTGCATGCAGAAATGGTTCCGCGATGTCCCCAAAGAAAAAATAAAGATAGGCTTTTCCGCAGAAGAAAGCACATATACGGATTACGGACTGCGGTTTGTGGAGGGTATGGACTCCACAAAGGCATACTGCAGCCTTGAAAAAACGGGGGAGCAGGCAGGAAAGGAAGCCGTAAAGGATGGCAGCCTGCAGGCACTTCTGGTATTGCCGGAAAATACAGTGGAAGGAATTTTAAGCGGCAACAACGTGCAGGCAAAGCTTTATCTTGCGGATAAAACCGATTTACAGGGACTTGTGCTGGAGACTCTTTTGCAGGCGGGAGTGGGTTCCTTACAAACGGCACAGGGAGAAATATATACGATAAGCAGACTTGCCGGCATTTACGGGCTTGACGGGGAGCAGATACAGAGTATGTATAACGACGTGGATGCCGCCAACCTGAAACTTTACTTAAACAGAGAGCAGTATTTCCGGACACGCAGGCTCTCCCGGACGGAAAACGAGGGAGCTGTGAATTATTACGGAAGCAGCCTGCTTGCACTGTATTTTCTGCTTACGGGTCTTTTTTTCAGTGCATACCTTTTACGGGATGGTATGCAGGAAAAAATCATAGCCGGACGGGCGGGAATACCGGTGGGTATGCAGCTTGCGGCGAGATTTCTCGTCCTGTTTACCGGTACGGTGTGCCTGGGAGCACTTATTCTTTCGGGGATGCTCCTGTTGCCGGGAAGGACGGTTACACTGCGGTTGTCTTTACAGACAGTAAGCGTCCTTATCTGCGGACTGCTGGCAGTTTCGGCATGGACACTTCTGTTGTCCTGTTTTACGGAAAAGAAATCGGTCTTTCCGCTGCCGGTTATTTTGACTGCCGCTCTTTTAGGATACGGCGCCGGCTGTGTGGTGCCCAGGGCGCTGATGCCCGGGACAATGCAGAAGCTTGCAGCATATAATCCGGTCCGGTATCTGAAAAAAGCTTTTTTGTCCCTGCTTTCCGGAAATACGGAGGGAACCGGTAAAACGGCCGGTATTCTGCTTGGCACTGCCATATTGTGTATGGCGATTGCCGTTTTTTATAAAAAGGAGAGCCGCCATGCCGGAGTACTCGAAAGCTTCCACGGCATGCACCGGCAAAAAACACACTCCCTGCCACATACCGGGCTCCCTGCGGCAATTTTAAGGCGGACACTCCGCAGTAAAATGCTTTGGATAAGCCTGCTTTTTGTGCTTGCGTGCTCATCTGCCGTAGGGAATATCGAAAAGAAGTCGCAAAATCAGGTAACAGCGGTGTTTTATGGAGCAGAGGAAGGGATGACACAGCTTTTACAGGAAAAGACCGGACTGGTAATGTTTGAATCCTGTGCCTCCGAAGAGGATGTGAAGAAACAGGTTCTGCAGGGAAAAGCGGAATGTGGCTATATTTTGCAGGATAACTTGCAAAATGAACTGCTGGACGGTAACGGTAACTGGAGCATCACGGTTTACGAAAATGAGGAATCCACACTTACAAAGTTAGTAAACGAGGTGCTTTTTGAGAGGGTATTCTATCAGACTTCCCTTACATGGTTTGAAGGATATCTTGCAGAAAAGGGGTTCATCGCAGAAGACGGTGGAAAAGGAGCAGCGGATGGCGGAGTTTTCGGCAGCGTGAAAGATATTACCGATTCCATTATCCGTTCGGGCGAAACCTTTGCGGTGGAAACCCTGTATCTGTCCGACGGACAAGCGGAGAAATCCGCAAGAAGCAGCGCAAGTACTTACCCGGTGCGTGTCATGGCAGCTTTGTGTGTGATACTCTGCACTTTGACGGGGGTCCTGCAGCTTGTGCAGGATAAACGGGCAAAAAGACAGCATAAATACCACCGCATACTGATACCGGTCCTGACCATAGGGTATCCCCTGCTTCTGGGTGTGGCGGCGGGAACTGTTCTGCTATGGCTTTTCTAAACTTGATTTTTCAAATGCTACGTGATATTATTTTAACGAATGATTTTACAAGCGAAAACGTGAAAGATAGAAAGATGAAGCGTTTCGGAATGGAGGAAAAAATGAGCAAGGGTTTTGATGACATTTTCGCTAAAGTAGGCGAATGCGGAATGAAAAAAGTAGCAGTTTCCGTAGCACAGGACGAAGCAGTGCTGGAAGCTGTAAGAGAAGCCAAGAAAAGAGGCATCGCAGATGCAATTTTAGTAGGTGATGAAGCAAAGATCAGAGAAATTGCAGCATCCATCGGCATGGACCTGGATGGATACGAAATTATTGACGAGCCGGATATGATCCAGGCATCCTTAAAGGCAGTAAAGCTTGCCCATGAAGGAAAAGCGGATATGTATATGAAGGGACTGATTGATTCCAAGAACTTCTTGAAAAGCGTTCTGGACAAAGAGGTAGGTCTTCGTACCGGCGGTGTGCTTTCCCACGTATGCGTATTTGAAATTCCCGGTATCGACAGACTTCTGTTCTTAACCGACGTAGCATTTATGACATATCCCACTCTGGAGGATAAAGTAAACATTATTAAAAATACCCTTCCCGTAGCAAGAGCATGCGGCGTGGAATGTCCGAAGGTAGCACCTTTAGCTGCAGTAGAAGTGGTAAATCCCAAGATGCCCGTTACCGTGGATGCGGCAGAGCTTACAAAGATGAACGAAAACGGCGAAATTACCGGCTGTATCATAGACGGACCTCTGTCCCTCGACTTAGCGATTGACCCCGAAGCTGCAAAGCATAAGGGTGCAACCGACAGAAAAATCCAGGGTGATGCCGATATCCTTCTGTTCCCGGATATCCACGCAGGAAACCTGGTATACAAGGCAATCGTACATATGGTAAAGGTAAAGAACGGATGCATCCTGACCGGTACCAAGGTTCCCGTTATCTTAACCAGCCGTTCCGATACCTTTGAAACCAAGGTAAACTCTATTGCCCTGGCAGCCGTAGTAGCGGAAGAAATGAAGAAAAACCAGCAGTAATGCGCAGAATGCAGCAGCTCCTTAAAAGGAAGGCTGCGGGAAAAGGAGAAATAAAATGTCCATTAAAAGTCTGATTATCAATCCGGGCTCCACTTCCACCAAAATCGGTGTATTTGAAGACGAGACCCTGTTATTTGAAGAAACCTTAAGACACAGCACCGAAGAAATCGGTCAGTATGCCACTATTTTTGACCAGAAGGATTTCCGTAAGAAAATCATTACCGACCTTCTGGCAGAAAAGAACTTCGACATGAAGTCCCTTAATATGGTAGTAGGCCGCGGCGGTATGTTAAAGCCCATTCCCGGCGGTACCTATGCCGTAACCGACGAACTGCTTGAGGACTTAAAGATTGGCAGGCAGGGACAGCATGCTTCCAACCTGGGCGGTATCTTAGCAAGAGAAATCGGTGATGAATTAGGAGTTCCTTCCTATATTGTAGACCCCGTTGTAGTAGATGAGCTGCAGACCGTAGCCAGATACTCCGGCGTACCCGAACTTCCCCGCACCAGTGTGTTCCACGCACTGAACCAGAAAGCAGTAGCAAAGCGCTACGCAAAGGAATGCGGCAAGGCATATGAATCCTTAAGACTGATTGTTGTCCATATGGGCGGAGGTGTTTCCGTAGGCGCACATATCGGCGGCCGTGTAGTAGATGTATTCAACGCCCTTGACGGCGACGGCGCTTTCTCTCCCGAGAGAGCAGGTGCGGTTCCTTCCGGCGCACTGGTTAAAATGTGCTTCTCCGGTAAGTATACCGAAAAAGAAGTTTACAGCAAGATCGTAGGTAAGGGCGGCTTCAACGCATACCTTGGTACCAACGATATGCGTACCGTTACCAGGATGGCAAACGAAGGCGATGCGCACGCAGCCGAAGTAAAGGAAGCATTCCTGTATCAGGTAGCAAAGGACATCGGCTCCATGGCATGCGTACTGGAGGGCAAGGTAGACCGGATTATCGTAACCGGCGGCATTGCTTACGGCGCAGAAGTAATTGAAAACTTAAAGAAGAAAGCAGAATGGATTGCACCCTTTACCGTATATCCCGGCGAAGACGAGCTTTTAGCTCTCTGTCAGGGCGGACTTCGTGTACTGACAGGCGAAGAAAAGGCAATGGAATACTAATAAAAATGCAAAACTGCCATGCCGGACAGAGGTGTGGCAGTTTTATTGTTTTATAGGAAATTTCGTTGAATTTTCCTATAAAACAATAAAGCCCTCCGGGCAGGAACGCACTGCGGCGGAGTGGAATTATGTCGCTGAAGCGACCTGCCGCAGGCGTAGAATCCTGCAAAGCAGGATTCTTTCTTATACCCGGAAAACCGGAAATATTGCTATTTTGTTAATAAAACTTTAACGGTTTAGTCATGTATTTTGGTTGAATATGGTATGGAAATCTGCTAAAATAAACTTTATGTTGTGAAAGAACGCAGATTGGAGTATTGGATTTATGAGCTTGGTTTCAAAGATATTTGGCACACACAGCGAAAGAGAACTAAAGAGAATTGAACCGATTGTAAATAAAATCGAGTCCCTTCGCCCGGAAATGCAGTCCCTTACCGATGAGGAACTGAGAGGCAAGACGGAGGAATTTAAAAAGAGATTACAGAATGGGGAGACACTGGATGACCTTCTGCCGGAGGCATATGCCGTAGTCAGAGAAGGCGCCAAGAGGTCATTAAATATGGAACATTACCGCGTACAGCTTATCGGCGGTATCATTCTTCATCAGGGACGTATTGCGGAAATGCGTACCGGTGAAGGTAAAACCCTGGTTTCCACCCTTCCGGCTTACTTAAATGCTTTGGAAGGAAAGGGCGTACACATCGTTACCGTTAACGATTATCTGGCGCACCGTGATGCAGAATGGATGGGACAGGTACATCGTTTCTTAGGACTTACGGTCGGTGTGGTATTAAACAGCATGACTCCCGAGGAACGCCGCGAAGCCTACAACTGCGACATTACCTATGTTACCAACAACGAACTGGGCTTCGACTACCTGCGTGACAACATGGTAGTTTACAAAAAGCAGCTCGTTCTCCGTGATTTACACTATGCCATCATCGATGAAGTGGACTCCGTTCTCATCGATGAAGCCCGTACCCCTCTGATTATTTCCGGTCAGAGCGGCAAGTCCACCAGACTGTACGAAGCCTGTGATATCCTGGCACGCCAGATGAAGCGTGGTGAAGATGTGGCAGAGCTTTCCAAGATTGATGCCATGATGGGCGTGGTACAGGAAGAAACCGGTGATTTCATTGTCAATGAAAAGGACAAGGTTATCAACCTGACCGAAGCCGGTGTGGAAAAAGTAGAAAGATTCTTCCAGATTGACAACTTTGCAGACCCGGAAAATCTGGAAATCCAGCATAACATTATTCTGGCGCTCCGTGCCCACAACCTGATGTTCCGTGACAAGGATTATGTGGTAAAGGACGACCAGGTACTTATTGTAGACGAGTTTACCGGACGTATCATGCCGGGACGCCGCTATTCCGACGGCCTGCATCAGGCGATCGAAGCCAAGGAGCATGTAAAGGTCAAGAGAGAAAGCAAGACCCTTGCTACCATTACCTTCCAGAACTTCTTCAACCTGTTTGCCAAGAAAGCCGGTATGACCGGTACCGCTCTTACGGAAGAAAGAGAATTCCGTGACATTTACGGCATGGACGTAATTGAAATCCCGACCAACAGGCCGGTAGCCAGAGTGGACCATCAGGATGCGGTTTACAAGACCAAGAAAGAAAAACTGCATGCCATCGTACAGGCAGTGGAAGAGGCACATGCCAAGGGTCAGCCGGTACTGGTCGGTACCATTACCATCGAGGCTTCCGAAGAAATCAGCGATATGTTAAAGAGAAGAGGCATCCAGCATAAAGTTTTAAATGCAAAATTCCATGAACTGGAAGCGGAAATCGTAGCCGATGCCGGTATTCACGGAGCCGTTACCATCGCCACCAACATGGCGGGCCGTGGTACGGATATCAAGCTGGACGAAGAGGCCAAGGCAGCAGGCGGTCTTATGATTATCGGTACCGAGCGTCATGAGTCCAGACGTGTTGACAATCAGCTGCGTGGCCGTGCCGGACGTCAGGGTGACCCCGGTGAATCCAAGTTCTACATCTCTCTGGAAGACGATGTTATGAGACTGTTCGGTTCCGAGAGACTGATAAATATGTTCAATACCCTCGGTATTCCCGAAGGTCAGGAAATCCAGCACAAGATGTTAAGCAATGCCATCGAATCCGCACAGAAGAAGATTGAAAACAACAACTACGGTGTGCGTAAAAATCTGTTGGAATATGACCGTGTCATGAGCGAACAGAGAGAGATTATTTACAGCGAAAGACGCCGTGTACTGGATGGCGAAAGCATGCGCGATGTTATCTACAAGATGATTACGGATGTGGTAGAGCACTGCGTGGATATGGCAATCGGAGAGGATGCAAGCTCCGACGAATGGGATTTCAACGAACTGAATTCCCTGTTACTGCCCATTATTCCGTTAAAGCCGGTGACCAAGGAAAGAATTACCGCTACCAGGAAAAACGGCTTAAAGCAGCAGCTTAAGGAAGAGGCAGTCAAGCTTTACGAAGCCAAGGAAACCGAATTCCCCGAAGCGGAAATGATGCGTGAGGTAGAGCGTGTTATCCTGCTTAAGGTAATTGATAAGAAGTGGATGGCGCATATCGACGATATGGATCAGTTACGTCAGGGTATCGGCTTACAGGCTTACGGACAGAGAGACCCCGTTATCGAGTACAAGATAAGCGGCTACGAAATGTTCGATGAAATGACGGAAAACATCCGAGAGGATACCGTCAGACTCTTACTTCGTGTGAAATTAGAGCAGAAGGTGGAAAGAGAGCAGGTTGCCAAGGTAACCGGCACCAATAAGGACGACTCCGGTCCCAAAGCACCGAAGAAGAGAGAAAACATCAAGGTTTATCCCAACGATCCCTGCCCCTGCGGAAGCGGCAAAAAATACAAACAGTGCTGCGGCAGAAACAAATAAAGCGCACTGCCCTGTTATCAATAAAAAGAAAGAGGTGACGTTTAAGTGGTAGAATTGGATAACATGAAAGCAAAATTGCTTACCTATGAAACCCCTTTAGCGGAAGTGAGGGATTCACTTTGACTTAGCTAATAAGGAAAAGCGAATCGAAGAATTAGAGCGGGAAATGGAGGCACCCGGTTTCTGGGATAATCCCGACCGTTCCAACAAGCTCATGAAAGAGCTGAAAAACTTAAAAGATACCTGTCAGACCTACAAGGATTTACGGACCGGCTATGATGACATTCTGACCCTGATTGAAATGGGCTATGAGGAAAACGACGAAAGCCTTATTCCCGAAATCCAGGAAGAGCTGGACCACTTCATCAGTGTATTTGAGCAGATGCGTATCGGTACGTTATTGTCCGGAGAATACGACAAAAACAATGCAATCTTAAAGCTCAATGCCGGTGCCGGCGGTACGGAAAGCTGCGATTGGTGCGGCATGTTGTACCGTATGTATACCAGATGGGCGGAGAGAAAAGGATTTTCCATTGAAGTGCTGGACTATCTGGACGGCGATGAAGCCGGTATCAAATCCGTAACATTCCAGGTAAACGGCGAAAATGCCTATGGTTATCTGAAGTCTGAAAAAGGCGTGCACAGACTGGTGCGCATTTCGCCCTTCAATGCACAGGGCAAGCGCCAGACCTCCTTTGTGTCGCTGGATGTCATGCCGGATATCGAAGAAGATCTGGATGTGGATATCAACGAAGAGGACTTACGAATTGATACCTACCGAAGCAGTGGCGCGGGCGGTCAGCATATCAACAAGACATCTTCCGCCATCCGTATTACTCATATTCCTACGGGAACCGTGGTACAGTGCCAGAATGAACGAAGCCAGTTCCAGAACAAGGAAAAGGCAATGCAGATGCTGAAGGCGAAGCTGTATTTGTTAAAGCAGGAAGCCAATGCGGAAAAATTGTCCGACATCCGCGGCGAAGTAAAGGAAATCGGCTGGGGCAACCAGATTCGTTCCTACGTGCTGCAACCCTATACGCTGGTAAAAGACCATCGTACCGGAGTGGAAAGCGGCAACGCCGATGCAGTGCTGGACGGCGCTCTGGACAATTTTATAAACGGATACTTAAAGTGGATTAGCACAGGCGCTAAGACAGTAGAAGGAGCAGCGGATGCGTAAAGCATCGCTGCTCCTTTTCTATAGAGACCGGTTCAGGCTTTCCGGAAGTTCTGCATGAGATTGAGATAGAAAATCGTGTAGGTCATATTGACATAGGGGGTTAACCACAGGACGCCGATCAGGGATAAGCATGCCAGTAACGTAATGGGGATAAAGCTTAAAATCAAAACAAACAGCCGCTTTTTCTGCCCCTTCATGATTTCTGCACTGAATTGCAAAACTTCTTTTACGGACTTATCCGGGAAGTCCAGCATAATAAACAGGCACTGGGAAAGCATCAGGTAAAACGGCAGGTAAATCACGGTAACAATAAGCAAAAGACCGATGCTTACATACAGATAATTCACTTTTCCCGTAAGCTGGAACAGACTTAACGGAACGGCATAGGCAAGTCCCGGCAAAAGGGAGAGAAGATCGCGGAAAAAGGAAACTCCGAGGGATATGTTGAAGCGGTTCCGGTAGCCGGAGAAAAGGTCCGAAAAGCTGCAGGGCGCTCCGCAGGCAGTTTTTAAATAAATCAGGGTAAGTCCCACGTTTAAGATGCCGGTAAACAGGGAAACTAAAAAGGAAATCGCCTCGCCAAGTGCAAACTCCGCCATGTTGGAGAAGGTATAGACATTGGTAAAAAGGACGGAAACAATATAAGTAAGAAAAGAGGAAAGCAGGGTGCATCCGATTAAAAAGCCGTAATGCCCGGTCAGCTTTTCCTTCGCTTTGTCTTTCAGTTCAGCATTGGATAAATAAGAATTCACAGTGGTCCCTCCTTTATTCTTCACCGTAAAGACGGTTGATATATTCGTCAAAATCCACACCGTAAAGGGATTCAAACTGTGCGTTTAACACATCGCGGTTTTCCGGCTTTAAGAGCTGTACGGAGGAATACACGGTAAAGCCCATGAAAATCAGTCCTGCGCATAAACCGATCAGGGAAGTCACAAGCCCTGCCTTGGCGGAGGAATCCACCGGCTTATGAAGCCTTTTGGACAGAAAATAAAAGAGAAGTCCCAGTGCGCCCAGTGGAATGGGGAGAAAAAGGGTGCATACAAGAACAATGGAACACATCCCCAGAATCAGGGAAGCGCGGGCAAATTTATTGCGGTTGTCAGTAAAAGACGGAAACGGATAGTTATAAAAATCACCGTCCGTATAACGGTCATCCATAGGGGGTACTCCTTATCATAAAAATTTTAAAACTTTTCAGATATTGTAGCATTTTTTTTACTCTTTTACAATTGAAACAAGTCCTCTTTTTCAGTATAATAGCAAGAGTAATTACAAGACAGAACCCGCAAGGGAATGCCGTTTGGGCAGAATGTGAGGAAATATGGACATTATAAGCAAAATCACAGAAGAACTTCAGGTGAAAAAATGGCAGGTGGAAGCAGCCGTGGGACTGATTGATGAGGGCAACACCATTCCCTTCATCTCCCGTTACCGGAAGGAGGCAACCGGCTCCTTAAATGACGAGCAGCTCCGAAATCTGCATGAAAGACTGCTGTACCTTCGCAACCTTGAGGAGAAAAAGGAGCAGGTACTGGGCAGCATAGAGGAACAGGGAAAGCTGACGGATGAGTTAAAAAAGCAGATTCTGGCAGCAGAAACACTGGTAGTGGTAGAGGATTTATACCGTCCGTACCGTCCCAAGAGAAAAACGAGGGCCAGCATTGCCAAGGAAAAAGGACTGGAGGGACTGGCGGAATACATACTGGCGCAGACGGCGGAAACACCTGTTTTGGAAGAAGCAAAGAAATATGTGACAGGTGAGGACGCAGAGGAAGGAAAACAAGTAAAGAATGCGGAAGAAGCACTGCAGGGAGCAAAGGACATCATAGCCGAAAGCATTTCCGACTCCGCAGAATACCGTGCATACATCCGCTCAGTCACCATGGATGAGGGAGTGATTACCTCCGGAGCCAAGGATGAAAAGGCAGAGAGCGTATACGAAATGTATTATCATTTTGAAGAGCCGGTGAAAAAGGTGGCCGGTCACAGAGTCCTTGCCTTAAACAGAGGTGAGGCGGAAAAGGTGCTTACTGTAAAGGTCAATGCACCGGAAGAGAGAATTCTCCGTTATCTGGAGAAACAGCTTGTTACAAAGGACAACGAATTTACCACACCGGTACTGAAGGAAGCAGTGGAAGATGCTTATGACAGACTGATTGCTCCTTCCATTGAAAGAGAAGTCAGAAATGAACTGACGGAAAAAGCGGAAGACGGTGCCATCAGTGTATTCGGCAAGAACTTAAAGCAGCTTCTCATGCAGCCTCCCATTGCCGGAAAAGTGGTACTGGGCTGGGATCCTGCATTCCGTACCGGCTGTAAATTAGCGGTCGTGGATGCTACCGGAAAGGTGCTGGACACCAAGGTGGTGTATCCCACAGCACCCCAGAATAAAGTAGAAGAAGCCAAGACAGAAGTAAAGAAGCTCATAAAAAAATACGGTGTTTCCCTGATTTCCGTAGGAAACGGAACCGCATCCCGTGAGTCAGAGCAGGTTATTGTGGAAATGATTAAGGAACTGAAGGAGCCGGTGCAGTACGTGATTGTAAACGAAGCCGGTGCTTCCGTTTATTCCGCAAGCAAACTGGCAACGGAGGAATTCCCCAACTTTGATGTGGGACAGAGAAGCGCGGCATCCATCGCCAGGAGACTGCAGGATCCGCTTGCCGAGCTGGTTAAAATCGACCCGAAATCCATCGGTGTCGGTCAGTATCAGCATGACATGAACCAGAAAAAATTAGGCGAAACCTTAAACGGTGTCGTAGAAGACTGTGTAAACAAGGTAGGTGTGGATTTGAATACCGCATCGGTTTCCCTTCTGGAATACATCTCCGGCATCAGCAAGGCGATTGCAAAAAATATTGTGGATTACCGGGAACAGAACGGACGATTTACCAACAGGAAGCAGCTTTTAAAGGTAGCCAAGTTAGGACCCAAGGCATTTGAACAGTGCGCCGGTTTCTTACGCATTACCGGCGGGGACAATCCGCTGGATGCCACCAGTGTGCATCCCGAGTCCTACGAAGCGGCACAAAAACTTTTGGCAAAGCTGGGACTTACCATGGAAGATGTAAAGGAATTCCAGAAAAAGGCGGCGCAGAATACTTCCGTTAAGACAGAGAATAAGCCTGCCAAGGTTCCTGCAAAGAAAACTATTCAGGTACACAACACCAATACCGCTATGGGCAAGGCACTGGCACAGGCAATGGGCGGCGTGACCCTGACGGAAACAAAGGAAGTGCCCGCAAAGAAGGACAATGCAGCAGAAAGACTGGGCAGTATTGAACGCCGGATTTCCGACAAGGGAAAGCTTGCCGTGGAGCTTGGCATCGGCGAAATCACACTGACGGATATTATTAAAGAACTGGAAAAGCCGGCGCGTGACCCCAGAGCGGACATGCCCGCACCGGTACTTCGCAGCGATGTTCTGGATATGAAGGACTTAAAGCCCGGTATGATTTTAAAAGGCACCGTTCGTAATGTCATAGATTTTGGCGTTTTCGTGGATATCGGCGTGCATCAGGATGGTCTGGTTCATATTTCCCAGATTACCGACCGCTTTATCAAGCATCCCTTAGAGGCGGTCAGCGTCGGAGATGTGGTGGATGTGCAGGTGCTTTCCGTGGATGTGGCAAAGAAGCGTATCGGTCTCACCATGAAAATTGCCAAAGATAAGAAGTAGAAGCAGCAAAAATCAGTATTGCTTTTTTGCTTTCCCTGTGCTATTATGGGCACGTAAAATAAATAGATCTTCGGGGCAGGGTGAGATTCCCTACTGGCAGTGATGCAGCGAAAGCTGATAGGTCTGCGACCCATGCAATGCATGGCTGAACCGGTCAGAATCCGGTACCAACAGTTACAGTCTGGATGAAAGAAGAGAAAACTTTTCCATATCTGCGGCGGCAAGTATGGGAGAGTCGTCTTTGGTATGTAATGACCCCGGTTTATGCCGGGGTTTTTTATTGTCGGAAAGACAGTAAGGTGCGCACCGTTACAGGAAAAGACGAAATCTCTTAGACCGAAAGAAATGGAAAGGCAGGTTTTATTTATGAATGGATTAGCGAAATCAATCGCGGACAACTTAGTATTCTTTTTGGAGTTTTTGGGTATCGTGGTGCTCATCTTTGCAGCGGCACTTATTATTCAGAAAGTGGCGGATAAAAAGAACGGCAGGACACAGAAAGTTTTCACAACCCGTATGATGGCGGTGACGGGTATGCTTTCCGCCATCTCCCTTATTCTCTACATGCTGGACTTCCCGCTTCCTTTTCTGGCACCGGGACATTACAAGCTGGACTTCAGCGAACTGCCGGTTATGATAGGCAGCTTTGCGTTCGGACCGGTAGCGGGTGTGCTTGTTGAATTCTGTAAAGTGGTTCTGAAAATTATCATCAAGGGCACCGATACTGCATTTGTGGGCGACCTTGCCAATTTTACCATCGGCTGCAGCCTGCTTCTGCCGGCAAGCCTTGTGTATGAATTTAAGAAAACCAAGAAAAGCGCCATTCTGGGATGCGTTCTGGGAACCGTCTGCATCACTCTGTTCGGTACGGCGCTGAATGCATGGTACCTTTTACCTAAGTATGCAGAAATGTACGGCATTCCTCTGGATGCCCTGATTGCTGGCGGAACTGCCATTAATCCCGCCATCACCAGCCTGACAACCTATGTATGTTTTGCGGTGGCACCGATAAACATTATAAAGGGCGGAGTCATATCCTTACTTACCATGCTGATTTACAAGCCGTTAAGTCCCATTTTAAAGACAGGACACAGATAATCAGGACTTGCTTTTTCTCTCCTTTTTCCCTATAATATAGAAAGAAAAATGGCTTTTGTAAGATACAAGAGACTAAAAGGAGAGAAAGCACCATGTTAAAAGAGTTTAAGAAATTTGCGTTGCGCGGCAACATGATTGATCTGGCAGTCGGTATGATTATCGGCAGCGCCTTTACCGGCATTGTAAATTCCCTGGTAAATGACATTATTATGCCGGTCGTAAGTATTTTTACCGGAAAAGTAGACTTTACCAACTGGTTTATTTCTCTGGACGGTTCCTACTATCCGACACTGGAAGCTGCACAGGCAGCCGGAGCCGCTACCTTTAATTACGGATCCTTTATCTCCAATGTGATTAACTTTATCATTATGGCATTTGTGGTATTTATGTTTGTCAAGCTTATGAACAAGCTGTCACACAAAGAAGAAGCGCCGGCGGCGCCCACCACGAAAAAATGTCCGTACTGTCAATCTGAAATCAGCATTGAAGCTACAAGGTGTCCACATTGTACGTCAGATCTGAAAGCACCTACTGAGTAGGTGCTTTTTCTGGGATTACGGGAAAAATGGCGCCGGGTACTCCGACAGCAGGAAAGGTAAGAAAGAATGATAGAATTTGATGTAAATATGAAGGCGGGAGATTTGTACGACTATATGCTCCGTCATACCTACAGCGGATTTTCCGGCCTGTTCGGCAGCGTGGTGGGAGCCCTGATGGTGATAGCCGGTGTGTATATGAAAGGGTATCTGATGGTGATAGCAGGTGCAATTCTGCTTGCCTACCTGCCATGGACCTTATTTTTAAGAAGCAGACAGCAGGCACTTGCCAATCCGGCATTCAAGGAGCCTCTGCATTATGTGCTGGACGATGAAGGCATCCATGTCTCCCAGAACGGCACGGAGGAAATGCAGAAGTGGGAGGATATCCGTAAGGCAGTGTCCACGAACCGCAGCATTATTGTCTATACCTCCAAAGTAAATGCCTGTATTTTTCCCAGAAGGGATATGGGCGAATACACCCCGCAGGTGATTCAGGTGATAGAAACCCACCTGCCGGCATCCAAAGTAAAAATCAGACAGTAACGCAGACAGGAAGGCAGTACATGAGTCGTATTTTTGAAACAAACGGAGAACAGGAAACAAGGGCATTGGGAGAGCGCCTGGGAAAAGCGGCAGAGCCGGGACAGATTTACACCCTCATCGGCGATTTGGGCGTTGGCAAGACTGTATTTACCCAGGGCTTTGCAAAAGGTCTCGGCATTGACGAGCCCATAAGCAGTCCCACGTTTACCATCGTGCAGGTATATGACGAAGGCAGGATGCCGTTTTATCATTTTGATGTATACCGTATCGGGGATATTGAGGAAATGGATGAAATCGGTTATGAGGACTGCTTTTACGGAGAGGGCGTCTGCCTCATCGAGTGGGCAAACCTGATTGAGGAAATCCTCCCGAAGGGTTATACCCGCATTACCATCGAAAAATGCCTGGACAAGGGCTTTGATTACCGAAAAATAACCATCGGGGAAATGGACTGAAAGGATGGAATATTATTGTGAAAATACTGGCGCTTGACAGTTCGGGACTGGTAGCATCCGTGGCGGTTGCAGAGGATGATGTCCTCACCGCGGAATACACTGTCAATTATAAAAAAACGCATTCCCAGACGCTGCTGCCCATGCTGCAGGCTGTGAAGGACATGATAGAATTAGATTTATCCACGGTGGATGCCATTGCCGTGGCAGCGGGCCCCGGTTCCTTTACCGGACTTCGCATCGGCTCCGCTACCGCAAAGGGACTGGCGCTTGCCATGGATTGTCCCATTGTGGAAGTGAAAACCGTGGAGGGACTGGCATACAATTTATACGGTACGGACAAGGTGGTCTGCCCGCTTATGGACGCTCGCAGAAATCAGGTGTATACCGGTCTGTATGAAGTTTCGGACGGCATCCGGGTGTTAAAGGACCAGTGTGCCGTGGATGTGGCGGATATTATAGCAGCCGTAAACGAACTGGGAAGGGAAGTCATCTTTCTGGGTGACGGTGTTCCCGTTTACAAAGAACAACTGGAAAACGGTGTGAAGGTACCGTACTTCTTTGCACCCGCCCACATGAACAGACAGCGTGCCGGTTCTGTGGCTGCTCTGGGTGAAATTTATTTCAAAGAAGGAAAGACCGTACCGGCGGCAGCCCATCAGCCCATTTACCTGCGCTTAAGCCAGGCGGAAAGAGAACGCATGGAGCAGGAGGCGGCAAAGGATGGACAGTAGGACGGCGAAGCCGGGAAATTTTTCCTATGAAGCGGAGGACGGACTGCTGTTTCGGATGCTTACAAAAGAAGATGCCGCCGAGGTAGCGGCGCTGGAAAAAGAATGCTTCAGCGAGCCATGGTCGGAGCAGGCATTCTGCGACACCGTGGACAACCCCGATGCCTTTTTCCTGACCGTGTGGCAGGACGGACAGCTTGCCGGTTACTGCGGGGTATTCCGGGCATGGACGGACGGCGACATCTGCAATGTGGCAGTGGAGCCTGCGAAGCGGAAACAGGGTATCGGCAGACGAATGCTGACCCTTCTTATGAAGCAGGGAGAACGCATGGGGATTACGGATTACACGCTGGAAGTACGGGCGGGAAACAAATCTGCCATAAGACTTTACGAAGCACTTGGTTTTAAGGGTGAAGGCATACGCCCCGGCTTTTATGAAAAGCCGAAGGAGGATGCCCTTATTATGTGGAAACGCAAGGAAGAGCATGCATAAATTACCAGCATGCAAAAGAAAACGGGCATGTTATACTTTATACTGTCCATGCGCGGAAAGTTTAGCATAACAGGAGGCAGGTATGAAAGTATACAGAAAAACAACATCCACGGAAAGAAAAGTACAGAGGATTTTCTGCAACCAGTGCGGAAGATCCATGAAGATAGAAAACGGAATCGTCAGGGAAGGCATTTTCAGCGCTGAGGTTTCCTTTGGCTATTTCAGTAAAAAAGACGGTATCCGTCAGGAATTTGATTTATGTGAAGAGTGCTACGACCGGATGATACGGCAGTTTAAGATTCCGGTAACGGTACAAGAGGAAACGGAACTATGTTAGATGTATGTTTACTGGGAACGGGCGGCATGATGCCCCTTCCTTACAGATGGCTGACAGCCCTCATGATGCGTTACAACGGCAAAAGCATATTGATAGACTGCGGCGAAGGCACCCAGATAGCCTTAAAGGAAAAAGGCTGGAGTCCCAAACCCATTGATATCATCTGCTTTACCCATTATCACGCAGACCATATCAGCGGACTGCCCGGTATGCTTCTTACCATGGGAAATGCTGAGAGAACGGAGCCACTTCTTTTGATCGGACCCAAGGGGCTGAACCGCGTGGTATCGGCGCTCCGCGTCATTGCACCGGAGCTTCCGTTTGAAGTGGTCTGCATGGAAATCACGGAAAATGAAGTAAAAATTCCCTTTGACGGATTTTATATCGAGGCTTTTAAGGTAAATCATAATGTGGTATGCTATGGATATAGCTTAGTGGTGGAGCGTGCCGGTAAATTTGAAGTGGAAAGAGCGCTTTCTCAAAACATCGAAAAGCAGTACTGGAACCGTCTGCAGAAGGGCGAAGAAGTCGTTCTTCCCGACAGGGTGCTGACGCCGGATATGGTGCTCGGTCCCAAAAGAAAGGGTATCAAGCTTACCTACACAACGGACACCCGTCCCACGGAAGGGATTGTGGAGCATGCGAAAGAGGCGGATTTATTTATCTGCGAAGGCATGTACGGGGAGCCGGACAAGCTCAGCAAAGCAAAAGAGTATAAACACATGACATTCTACGAAGCGGCGGATATGGCAAAACGCGCAGGTGTAAAGGAAATGTGGCTGACACACTACAGTCCGTCACTTCCCTACCCGGAGGAATACATGCCCGAGGTACGGAAGATTTTCCCCGCAGCCATTGCAGCCAGGGACGGAAGAAGTGTAGAATTGAATTTTGACGAGTAAACATAGACACATTGTGAGGAAGGGAACGCATATGGTACGAGCAGCCACCGGGAAAACACCGAGTAAAAGCGGCAGTCATCATAATGGAAAAGCGGATATATTTAAAAGCGGGATTGTCATTCTGATCTTCGTAGTGGGGATGCTTGGATACTACTATTATCTGAGTAACCGTGCATCCAAAGTAACGGAGGAGAATGTCAGGCTTACCGTGGCACAGGAGCTTATTAACCGCAATCTTTCCTACACCTATCCGCCTTCTCCCAGAGAAGTGATTAAGTTTTACAGTGATATTACCAAATGTTTTTATAACGAAACGTATACCAGTGCCGAACTGGAGCAGCTTGCCGAGCAGACCTACCGGCTGTACGACGAAAAACTGAAGGACGAGAACGACTGGAATGCCTATCTGGTCAATCTGACGGTACAGATTAATGCCTATAAAGAAAAAAATATGCGTATCAGCAGCTATTTTCTGCCCTCCAGCGATGATGTGGTGTATTATAACCGGGGTGAGGAAAAATATGCGAAAATGACCTGTTCCTACATGGTCCAGAGCGGCTCCCATAAAAGAACGGTGGACGAAATATTTGTGCTGCATAAGGATGAAGAAGGCCACTGGCGGATTTTGGGCTGGCAGCTTGCGGATGAGGATACAGGCAGCACGGAAGAAGACTGAGAATTTCTCAGAAAGGTATGGTAACCAAGGTGGAAAAAGATATTGTAATTCTGGCAATCGAAAGCTCCTGTGACGAAACAGCGGCTGCAGTGGTGAAAAACGGGCGAGAGGTGTGCTCCAACATCATTTCCACGCAGATTGCACTGCACACCCTTTACGGCGGGGTTGTGCCGGAAATTGCATCCCGTAAACATATCGAAAAAATAAATCAGGTAATCGAAGAGGCATTAAAGGAGTCCGGCTATCAGTTAAGGCAGATGGATGCTATTGCTGTGACCTACGGCCCGGGGCTGGTAGGTCCTCTTTTAGTGGGCGTTTCCGCGGCAAAAGCCATCAGCTTTGCCACAGGTATTCCCCTTATCGGCGTGCATCATATTGAAGGGCACATTAGTGCCAACTATATTGAAAATAAGGATTTAGAGCCGCCTTTTATCTGCCTTGTGGTATCCGGCGGACACTCCCATCTGGTTGTGGTAAAGGATTACGGCGAATATGAAATTATCGGACGCACCAGGGATGATGCGGCGGGCGAAGCCTTTGACAAGGTGGCAAGAGCCATTGGCTTAGGCTATCCCGGAGGTCCCAAGATTGATAAATTAGTGGCAAAGGAAGGCAACCCGGAAGCCATTCATTTTCCCCGTGCAAAGGTGGAAGACAATGCTTACGATTTCAGCTTCAGCGGCTTAAAGTCGGCGGTACTCAATTATCTTAACAGCTGCCAGATGAAGGGGGAAGAGGTCTGTGTGCCGGATGTGGCAGCCTCCTTCCAGAAAGCGGTTGTGGATGTACTGGTAGAACACGCCATGCATGCGGTATCCCGGTACGGCTATAAAAAATTTGCCATAGCCGGAGGCGTTGCTTCCAATTCCGCACTGCGCAAGGCATTTGAAGAAAGATGCGCCAGAGAAAACATTGCGTTCTATCATCCGTCTCCGATTTTGTGTACGGACAATGCGGCAATGATAGGAGCAGCAGGCTACTACGACTTTATTAAAGGCATCCGGAGCGATTTATCCTTGAATGCTGTACCCAATCTCCGCCTGGGCGAAAGATAGGGAGGGGTTATGCTGGAAAACGAAAAGAAAAAATGCTATGCCATTGTCCTTTCTGCCGGAACCGGCAGCCGTATGGGCAGCAGTGTTCCTAAACAGTATCTGCCCCTGCTTGACAGACCGGTCATTTATTACAGTCTGAAAGCCTTTGAGGATTCCCCTTACATAGATGAAATACTGCTGGTGGCGGGAGCGGATGATTTATCTTATGTGAAGGAAGAAATTGTGGACAAATACGGCTTTACGAAAGTAACGGCCATTCTTGCCGGTGGAAAGGAGCGCTATTTTTCCGTTGCCAATGCCCTGAAAAAGCTTGAGGGAAAAGACGGCTATGTGATGATTCACGACGGAGCAAGACCGATGCTGACGGAAGAAATCATCGGACGGCTCTATGAAGGTGTTTGCACCTACGAGGCAGTCTGCGCGGCAGTACCGGTAAAGGATACCATAAAGGTAGTGGACGAAGAGGGCTTTGCCGTCAGGACACCCGACCGCAAGACGGTGTACGCGGTACAGACACCCCAGGTATTTTCCCTGCCGCTCATTACAGGCGCCTACGAAGAACTCCTGCAAAATCCCGACACGTACCGGAATGTGACTGTCACGGATGACGCCATGGTAGTGGAATGCGTATACGGAAAAAAGGTAAAAATGCTGCAGGGCACCTATGAAAACATAAAAATAACCACCCCCGAAGATATGGAGGTGGCTAAGGTTTATCTCAGTAAATAACTACATCAACCTGAAAACAAACATTAAGGCTTCCCGGTTACAAAGGGAGGCTTTTTCTTTTTCTCCTCGTACAGAAGAGCATCGGCAGCTTCAATGGCGTCCTTTAACAGGAAACGGGAATTGGCAGGCTGCATGTAAATGCCCACGGAAAGAGTAACGGAATAGGGCTTGCCGGCTTTCTCGGCACATTCCGCCAGTTTCTGGTTAATCTGCTTCTTTAAGTCCGCTTCCGTGGAAATGTTCTGATGAAGGGCAAGCACGGCGAATTCATCACCGCCGATACGGCCCGTCAGGCTTCCCGGGAAGACTTCTTCCAGAACCGTGGCACAGGAGGTAAGAGCGAAGTCACCCTCCGCATGTCCGTGAATATCATTAATCTGCTTTAAGTAGTTAAGGTCAGCATAGGCAAATACCACGGACTGACCTGTTTCAGCGGCAGACTCGATAAAGGCATCGGCTTTTTTGTAGAAGCCGCGGCGGTTTAAGATACCCGTCAGCTCATCCTTGCCGGAAATGGAGTCGAGCTGTAAATTTTCTTTCTGCAGACGCTGCAGCATTTCGTCCTTTTCTAAAAGCAGGGTATGCTGTTTGGCGAACATATAAATGAATTTGATGGCAATACTTACCTGGTAACACAGATATTCCACGTAATGCAGATTGTCATAGCCGATGTCACAGAGCAGAAAACCATACTGCAGATCGCGGGAATATAAATCGATCATGACATAGGTGTTGCGGGTATCCGACATATGCGGATGGTCATAAATGTTCTGAATGTTTATGAGCTGGGCAGTCTTACGGGGAACAAACGCCCTGCCGTCATTTAAACAGGCACGCAGGTAAATCTGGTTCGGCTGGATCCAGTTGTCACCGGAATGGAAGGCGACCGGCTCTTTTAAGGTAAAAAGATAGCTGTTTTTAATACCCGCTTCCGTCAGACTGTTCATGATGCACAGGTAGCTGTCGTCGCTGTCGTCGGCAAGCATCAGCATATCACGGGAAAAAACATTCATGTTGTGATTCGTCATGATCAGCTTGCGGCTGTTTTCTGCCTGCTGCACATTTTCAATCAACTTATCCTGCTCATCTAAAAGGTTCTGCAGCTTAATTTCTTCTTCACAGCCGGAACCAAGAGAAGAGCGGTATAAAAACTTGGTAGAGACACGGAACTGCTCCACCTGTCCCATGGTGCCGGTAAGCAGCTTGCGGTGCGCCTGCATAACGGCGCGGGAACCTAAATCGTAAGCGCTTGCTTTTACACTGGCAAGGGGCGGTGTCAGATATTTGCTGCCCAGAATGTCGTCAAAGCCGAT